>CDYJ01050964.1_pt1 | contig 42065 bp, 33 predicted proteins | sample 557501 | NCBI WGS metagenome assembly CDYJ01 (sample SAMEA3182079, study PRJEB8094) | gut metagenome | biome: human; feature: gut; material: Stool; isolation source: human stools | place: Canada | collected 2012-11-20
CAAGTAAAATTTGTGCAAAACAGATAAGGGTAGGCGCGGTTCACCCTCCGCCTGCTGCTCCTTGTGCGGAACAAAAATCTCTGTTACACTGAACATGAATACAAAGTTTTTGTACCGTTCTGGTCAAAAGGAGTGTCACACCATGAAATCAGAATCTGCGGAGCTGGTAAGCGGCCTCATCCGCCAATACCGCCGCCTGCGCCTGCTCTACCTGGGTTATCTGGCGGCGGCCGTCCTGGCGCTGGTCTTCTTCTTTGTGGACAAGCGCGTTACCCTGGCGCTGGTGGCGGCCAGCCTGGTCTACCACCTGGTGGTGGTACGGAGGGCGGGGAAGGCCTACCAGCGGGCCTTTGTCCACGCCTGCGGCCAGTGTACCCTGGCCCGGCGCCTTCAGGACGCCCGCCATACCGAAGCGCCCACCCTGGAGGAGGGGGAGCTGCGCCGCGCCCGCCTGGTCGCCGCCAACGACGCCAAGGGCTCCGTCCTGGTGCGGGAGGGCGGCTCCGGTACCTACCACGGCCGCCGTGTGCGCCTGGGTGACGCCGGGTTTACCCATTCCTTCTCCATGGAGGGGAAAACCCACCACGAGTTCGTGGTGGGCACCTGGGTGACGGTGGAGCTGGGGAAGGACACCGGGCTGGACTGGCGGCTCATCCACGAGCGGGTGATGATGAAGCCGTCCCGGGACGCCATGCTGCGCCAGGAGAGCGGGCTGCGGCGGGTGGTGGGCTTCGGCCCCGACTGGATGGAGGACGGCACCTGGTTTGCCCTCCGGCCGGAGGGCAAACCCGACGTGCCCGGTGACGCCTTCCTCGCCGCCCTGCGCCGGCTGTCCGCCGCCACCGACAAGCCCCTGGCCGTCTGCGTCCAGGGAGACCGCCTCCATGTCTTTGTCACCAACCGTATCCTGGGCCAAAAGGTATCCAGCCGCGTCCCGCCGAGCGCCGCCGTGGCCGAGGTGGATTTTCTCCCCGAGCTGGACGGAATTCTCAAGGCCTCGGACGCCCTGGTATAAAACTTCATGCGCCAAGAGCGTACCACGAAAACGGGCAAAGGCTTGTGGCGCATGAAGTTTATGCGCATATGGGCCGTCCTGCCCATGCGCTTTGATTTCATGGCCGTGCCGCTGAAAGCGGCACATGGCCAATTTTGCTATGCTTTTGCATAGCAAACAGCAGACAGGGTGCGCCCCCCGGTATCGCCGGGGGCGCACCCTGTCTGCTGTTGGGTCAGCCCTCGAATCGGTCGCGGATGCCATACTGCTTCATCCGCCGCCAGAGGGTGGTTTTGCTGATGCCAAGCTCGGCGGCGGCCGCGGCCCGGCTGCCGCCATTGCGGGAGAGCACCTCCGCCAGCCGGGCGGCCTCGGGGGAGACGGCGGCGGGGAGGGCCTGCCCCTGGGCGCGGACCACCGGGAGGGGATAGAGCTCCTCCAGCAGGGAGCGCACATAGCCGTCGTTTACCGTGCGGGCGGGGGCGGTGAGCACCATGCGCTCCAGAAAGGCGCGGAGCTGGATGTAGTTGCCCGGCCAGGGGTAGTCCATGAGCAGCCGCCGGGCCTCCCTGGTGAGCACCACATAGCGGTTGAACTTCACCACGCAGTCGTCCAGGCACATGTCGATGGCCTGGTTCAGATCGTCCGGGCGGGTGCGCAGGGGCGGCAGGCTCAGCCGCAGGGGGGTGAGCAGATAGTAGAGCTCGGGCTGAAAGACGCCGGCCTCCAGCTTGGGGGCCAGGTCCCCGGTCAGGGAACCGATGACCCGCGCCGCCACCGGGGTGGGGGTGTTCTCGCCCTGCACATGCACCACGCCCTCGCGGAGCAGACGGCAGAGTACCCGCTGCCCGCCGGGCGTGAGCTGATCCAGGTTGTCCAGATAGAGCGTTCCGGTGTCCGCCGCCTTGCCCGCCCGGGACAGGGCGGCTTCCTGCTCAGGGGAGTGGGCCGCGCAGTCGAAGGTCACGAAGGGGCCCTTGGAACAGGGGCTGGCGTTGTGGATGCTCTGGGCAAAGAGGGACTTGCCGCTGCCCACCTCGCCGTAGACCAGGATGGGCTGCCCGGTTTCGGCAAAGGTGCGGGCCAGCTTTACCAGGCGGGACATCTCCCGGCTGGTGTGGTTCACGTCTTCAAACCGGCCGTGGGCCAGATAGCGCTGAAGCCGGTAGCGCTCCCGCAGAGCCCGCTCTCCCTGGCGCTCCATCTTCTGCATCTCATAGAAGGAAAATACCATGCCCTCCCCGGCGTCCCAGTCCGCCACGGGGGCGGCATTGGCCACCACGTGCACCCCCGCCACGTTGAGCACGGAGAAGTAGAGCTCCCGCCGCTGGGCCAGCGCGTCGGCCCAGAACTCGGCGTCCTCCCGGGGCATCAGCGTGGAAAGAGGGAGTCCCACCAGATGCTCCCGCTCCTGCTCCAGGATCTTACAGGCCACGTCGTTGCTCTGGACGATGATTCCCCGGGCGTCCAGCTCCAGAATCCCGTTGAAGGAGTAGTCCAGCAGAACTTGCAGGTGGGCCGTGTTGCGGCGCTCGGCGTCGGCGACCTGCCCCACGTTGCGGGCGTGGAGCAGGCTGGTGCGCAGGGAGTCCTCCGTCCCGTCGAAAAAGAGGGTGCGCTTGCCCAGCCGGCGGCAGTAGGCATTGACAAAGTCGCCGCCCAGAATGACATCCATCCCGTCGGCCACCGCCTGCTCCGCCCCGCGCTCCATCTCCGACAGGCCGGAGATAAAATAGGTGTGCAGCTCTATGTCGAAAATCTCCTCAAAGCCCTGAATATTCCCCACCATGTTGGGGATGGTCACCACGCCGATCTTCGGCCGCTCCAGATGGGAGACCAGGCTGCGGGCCCGGTGGAGCAGCCGGGCGATCTCCAGGCCGGTGAGCTGGATCTCCACCACCGGGAAGTCGGTGTGCTCCTTGAGAATGGACGCCTGGCGGCCTCGGGCCACCAGGATGTCGGCGCCTGCGCGCCGACAATCCTCCATGAGGTCTAGAATCCGCTCGGTGGGGACGGACTGGTTGAGCACCACATCCATCTCCAGCTCCCGGGCGATCCGCCCGGCGGGCTCCACCATCTCCTCACGGGGGAGCAGGAGCGCAAATCTCGCCATGTCGATTCCTCCTTCTGCTTCGTTCTCATCTTACCCCAAGGAAAGGCCGGTTGTAAAGATTGTAAAGCGGGAGATGGCGCGGCTGAAAAATCTCATGCCAGAGGGTTCAGAGAGAAGGAGCGTGTGAAGGGAGCTGCCAGGGTTCCCTTTGGCATGAAATCAAACGGCGCGGCCGGGACAGAGAAAATCCGTCCCGGCCGCGCCGTGTCTCTGAAACGATATGTGGAATCGCAGGGAAACCGGAAATCAGCGGACCAGGCAGGGGCGCTTGGGATCGAAGGTCCAGCCGGGGATCAGGTACTGCATGCCAACGGCGTCGTCCCGGCCGCCCAGACAGTTGTCCAGGTAGAGCTGGTGGGCCTTCTGGAGCTGCTCCCGGTCCAGCTCCACGCCCAGGCCGGGCCGCTCCGGCAGATTGATGCAGCCGTCCACGATCTGCAGCGGTGCCCTGGTCAGGCGCTCCAGCCCCTCCTGCCAGATCCAGTGGGTGTCGATGCCGTTGAGCTTGCCGGGCACCGCCGCGGCGCACTGGGTCATCATGGCCAGGGAGATATCGAAGTGGTTGTTGGAGTGGCAGCCCCACATCAGGCCGAAATCATTGCACATCTGGCCCACCCGGACGGAGCCCGCCATGGTCCAGAAGTGAGGGTCGGCCAGGGGGATATCCACACTGCGCAGGGCGATGCAGTGGCGCATCTCCCGCCAGTCGGTGTCAATCATGTTGGTGGCGGTGGGCATGCCGCTCTCCTGGCGGAACTCCGCCATAATTTCGCGGCCGGAGAAGCGGCCTTCGGCGCCGCAGGGATCCTCACAGTAGGCCAGAACCTTCTTCAGCTCAGGGGCAAGGGCCAGCGCGTCCTTCAGCAGCCAGCCGCCGTTGGGGTCCAGGGTGATGCGGGCCTTGGGGAAGGCCTCCTTCAGAGCCTGGACGGCCTTCAGCTCCTCCCTGCCCTCCAGCACGCCGCCCTTGAGCTTGAAGTCCTCGAAACCGTACTTCTCATAGGTGGCCCTGGCCAGCGCCACGATGGCGTCAGGGGTCAGCGCCTCCTCATGGCGCAGGCGGTACCAGTCGCAGTCGGAGTCGGGCTCGGAGTGATAGGGCAGATCGGTCTTTTTGCGGTCGCCCACGTAGAACAGATAGCTCAGAAAGCGGACCCTGTCCCTCTGGATGCCGTCGCCCAGCAGGGCGGCCATGGGTACCTCCAGATACTGGCCCAGCAGGTCCAGCAGGGGAGTCTCCACCGCGGTGACCACGTGCACGCCGGTGCGCAGGTCAAAGGTCTGCTGGCCCCGCACGTCGTCCTTAATATTGGCCGTGAGCCACTCGTTGAGCCTCCGCAGGGTCATCTTGTAGTCGGCCACGCTGGTGCCCTCCACCAGGTGCTTCACGTTCTCCAGGGCGCGGGTGATTTTCTGGCCGCCGGGGACCTCGCCAATGCCGGTATTGCCCCGGTCGTCAGTGAGCACCACAATGTTGCGGGTGAAGTAGGGGGCGTGGGCGCCGGAGAGGTTGAGCTCCATACAGTCCTTGCCGGCCACAGGATAGACCTCCATGGCGGCCACTTTGGGGGTATTGGCCATTACAATGCACTCCTTTGTTCCAATTCAGGTGAGTTGGCGGATACGCCTCGGTAGTGAGCGGCCCGGCCCTCCCTTCAGGACAGAATACATTCCTGACACTGTGGCTGCATTTTATCACGGCCCTCCCAAGAAGGCAAACGGATTAAACTGATCGCTCAATTAGGAAAACTAATTTATTTTGATATTTTGCCATAGTGTTTCTAATCCTGCTGTCCCTGCGGCATCAAACCCCACCACAGGCGCGCTTATCCGCTTTTTCTGTTAAAGTGATTAAAAAAACAAATTTGAGTGCCGGATAGTTTGGTGGTAAGATCCAAATATGCTGCTGGTGTTTCCGCTGTTTTAGCTTCACGACCGAACGCCATCCACAAGAAAAAAGGAGGAATCTCTGTATGAAGCACCGCATTCAAATGAGAGCCGCCTCCTCGGCGCTGGCCGCATGCATATGCCTGTCGGCTCTGCCCGGCGCGCTGGCCGCAGAACCCGGACGGGTCAAGGCCCCCGGCAGGACGGAGATGGAGCACGGGCCAGTGAGCACCGAGTTTGCCAGTACTCGCCTTGCTTTTGCGGTCTCCGACCCGGTCAGGAACAACGACGGTACCATTACGCTGGACGTGGCCTACGCCGACAGCGAGGGCGTCCGGCGCGAGAGGGTCACCCCCACCGGCATGACCGAGACCGACGTGGCGCTCATTACGGTGGCGGACAATCCGGTGGCTGCCGGCTCCACCATTGAACTGTGCTACAACGAACAGGGTGAGCTGATCAACATCAAAAATATCTACTCGGCGTACATGTCCGACCTGGGCACCGTCTATTTCGATACCATGAAGTACGGCGTCGAGCTCTCCCCGGTGAACGGCGAACCCGGCGCCATGCTGGCCACCGGCTGGCTCACCGCCAAGTCGGGCAATCAGATCACCGTGGGCGACCTGGATCTCTTTGACGAGACCTACACCCTGGCCCCGGACGTGAAGGTCTACGAGTTCAACACCGACACCAGCACCCTCACGGCTAGGCGGCTCAGCGACGTACCCGTCACTCAGAAAACCGACGGCGAATTCTACAAGACCGCCAACCGTCAGCAGGTTATGGTGGTCTTTGACCAGAACTACCGCAACGCTGACCAGGCCGAGGTGGTGGAACTGTACTACATCACCCCCCAGCCCACCATTGACGAGAAGTACCTGTACCCCGCTGACCACATGCCCATCGACAGCTTTATGACCGAGAACGACGGCAAAACTGTGGCCAAGCCCACGGCGGCCGCATGGCTCACCGCCACGGAGTCCTTCGCCATCATCCCTGACCGGCTGTACTACGTGGGCGACAACGAGGTGGCCATCTATCTGACCCAGGCCGACGACGGTACCCTCATCCTCCTGGACGCGGGCTGGCCCGCCAGTGGGTACCAGTACTGGCGGAACATAGAGGCCATGGGCTTCGACCCCAGAGACATTGACTATATCCTCCTGACTCACGGCCACGGCGATCAGTACGGCACCGGCGCCGAGCTGGACACCATGATCAAAAACGCCGGCGGAGACCCCGTGGTCTACGAGTGCTACGAGGACACCTACGGTTACGATATCTACGGCTTCCCTGAGATCACCGGTATCATTAAGGATACCCCGGTACTCAACGCCGTGGACAAGTTCTACATCAATGATACGTGGATGGAGTTTGACGGCAGCGTGCGCATCAAACCCGTTCTTACCGCCGGCCACACCAACGGTACTGACTCATTTATCTTCGAGCTGACCGACCCTGCCACCAACGAGACGCTCACTATCTCCTACCTGGGCGGCTACGGGGTTAACGGCAATACCAAGTACGATCCCGACAACGACCCCACCGGCCGGGGCTACCTGCGCCTGGCCTTCCAGTACGGCCTGCGCTACCTGCAGCAGACCGTGGAGCCGGACTACATGCCGCCCCAGCACACCAACCAGTACCCCATGCTGGAGATCAACAAGGCCGCCGAGGAGAAGGGCATTCCCTTCCTGGAGGCCGTGAACAGCGGCAGCTATGAGTGGGTAAACTTCCTGGAAAAGCGCCAGGCGGTTATCACCTACGAGGATTACTACCAGAACTGGAAGGCAGATCCCAAGGACGAGTTCGGCACGGAAATCACCGTTACCGACGCGGAGCTCCAGACCATTGAGGCCGCAGGTCCCTACCGCCGCGAGGGAGGCACCTACCAGATCACCCTCACCGATGGCGGTAGGATCATCCAGGGCTTTAACCGCTATATGAACCAGACCGACAAGCTCTCCGGCGTGGAAAACGCCCAGGGCCAGGACGTGGGCGACGGCATCTTCATCCTGAAGGATTCCTTTACCCACGATCCCGACGCCTGGTATGTCCAGGTGGGCGCCCGCGTCAGCGACGGCTATGATGGAAGCTGCGCCGGAGGCCCCATTGAGAGTGTCCACGACAACTGGTTTGAGATCCTCCGTACCGAGCGCCTGGACAGCCGGGAAGAGGCCGAGGCCCTGCTGGCCCAGCTCCAGTCCGGAGCCACCTACACCGTGACCCTGGACCAGTCCAGTGAGATTCAGCTGGCCGACAATCTGACCGACACCTTCCGGCCCGCCGCCGGCGGAACCTTCACCGACGTGCCGGCCACCCATTGGGCGGCCGGGGCCGTGGAGTTCGTCTCCAGCCAGGGGCTGCTGCAGGGCACCGGCGCTTCCGCCTTCGCCCCCGGGCAGCCCATGACCCGCGCCATGCTGGTCACCGCCCTGTGGCGGGAGGCGGGCTCCCCCGTGGTGAACTATGCCATGGACTTTGACGACGTGGACGAGGACCAGTGGTACACCGAGGCGGTGCGCTGGGCGGCCTCCGAGGGCATCGTCACCGGCACCGGCAAGGGCTTCTCTCCTGACGCCGCCCTCACCCGCGAATCTCTGGCCGCCATTCTCTTCCGCTACGCCGGCGGACGCGGACCAGCTGGACAGCTATGCCGACGGAGCCGGCGTCAGCGCCTGGGCCAGAGAGGCCATGAACTGGGCGGTGGCACAGGGCCTGATCACCGGTAAATCGGGCGGCCGGCTGGACCCCGGCGGCACGGCCAGCCGCGCTGAGGTATCCGCCATCCTCATGCGCTACGTGCAGAGCGCCCAGGCCTAACGCCTTTTTCGGGGATTCTCCCCAGCTGCGTGCCGGGGTGAATTCCTGACGTGGGAGGATGTTCAGGCCATTGACTTAGCCTTTCTGCCGAGCGGTTCAATTTTATGAAGCTGCGGGACGCGGCGAGGGATGGTCCTATGATGTGTAAGTATCCGCCGCTGCGTCTTGCGCGGTGAAAAACGCCTCTGAGGGAGGAGAAGGTTCATGGAATCCATCATTTTAAATCTGCTTAACCTGACCGGGGAGGAGCGGGCGGCCTTTGCCGTCCTGGCCCCCCAGCGGTTCCACCCCGACGGGGACGGACTGACGGTGGAGGACTGGCAGTCCGCCCAGGTAATTCTGGGCAACCCGCCGCCGGAGTGCCTGCGGGGGAGCACCGCCCTGCGCTGGCTCCACACCCGCAGTGCCGGGGTGGACCCCTATACCGCCCCCGGCGTCCTGCCCTCGGAGGCGGCGCTGACCTGCTCCACCGGGGCTTATGGCCATTCGGTGTCAGAACACCTGTTCGCACTGCTGCTGGCGCTGATGAAGCGCCTGCCCAGTTACCGGGACCAGCAGAACAGGGCGCTTTGGAGGGACCTGGGCCCTGTCAAGACTCTGCTGGGCGCTCAGGTGCTGGTGGTGGGCACCGGCGACCTGGGCAGCTCCTTCGCCCGGTTGTGCCAGACCCTGGGGGCCAGCACTAGCGGCGTGCGGCGGGACCCGGCCAAGCCCGCCGCGGGCATCGAGCGCATGTACGGCTTCGAAGCGCTGGATACGCTGCTCCCCGCGGCGGACGTGGTGGCCCTCACGCTGCCTCAAACCCCCGGCACCGTCCGTCTCTTTGACAAGGCGCGGCTGCTGCGCATGAAGGGGGACGCCATCCTCCTCAACGGCGGCCGGGGGAGCTGCGTGGACGGCCAGGCCCTGGCGGAGGTGCTGGCGGATGGCCGCCTGTGGGGCGCGGGCCTGGATGTCACTGACCCGGAGCCCCTTCCGCCGGAGCATCCGCTGTGGCGGCAGCCCAGGGCGCTCATCACGCCCCACACCGCCGGAGGAAACCACCTGGCGGACACCGAGCGCCGCATCGCCCGCATCGCGCTGGACAACCTGCGCCGCTATCTGGCGGGGGAGGCGCTGCGCAACCGCGTTCGCTGAAACGCCCCCTACAGAAGCTGTCGGCGCAGCTCCTCCGGCGACAGGGGAGAGAGGGCAGCCGGGGGAATGTCAAACACGGTTTTACAGCCCGCCTGTCCCGCCCGGCCCAGGCGAAAGGCGGCTCGGGCAAAGGCGGTCAGGACACAGGCGGTGAACTCCGGGTTGGAGTCCAGCGTCAGTTTGAATTCCACCAGGGCCCGGTTCTGTTCCTGCCGGCCCGTGCGGCCGCCGCGGAAGACAAAGCCGCCGTGGGGCAGGCCGCCGTGGTCCCGGAGCAGCTCCTCCTCAGAGAGAAAGTGCACCGTGGTGTCGTAGTCGGCAAAGTAGTGGGGCATGGTGATGATCGCCTGCTCGATGCGGGCCCGGTCGGCCCCCTCCTCCGCCACCACAAAGCACTCCCGCATGTGCTTCTGCCGGGTGGTCAGCGCCGGATTGGCGCCGCTGCGCACCGCATCCAGGGCGGCGGGGACCGGGATGGTGTACTGCCGCGCGTCCCGGACGCCGGGGATGCGGCGGACGGCGTCGGAGTGGCCCTGGCTGACCCCCCGGCCCCAGAAGGTGTAGCTCTCCCCGCAGGGCAGCACCGCCGCGGCCAGGGCCCGCACCAGGGAAAAGAGGCCGGGGTCCCACCCCGCGGAGATGATGGCCGTCTTCCCGCCGGCCCTGGCCGCGGCGTCCACGGCGGCAAAGTGGGCGGGAATGTTCGCGTGGGTGTCGAAGCTGTCCACCAGGTGAAAGCGTCCGGCGTACCTGGGGCTCTGCTCCGGAAGGTCGGCGGCGCTGCCGCCGCAGAGCAGCAGCACGTCGACGGCGCCCTCCATCCCGTCCAGGGCGTCCAGCGGATACACGGGTACGCCGGGCGTCTGGAGTGTGAGGCTGGAGGGCGGGCGTCGGGTAAACACGCCCACCAGCGCCATGTCCGGGTTCTGCCGCAGCGCGTATTCCACGCCGCGCCCCAGGTTGCCGTAGCCCACGATACCGATTCGGATCTGATCCATATGCTCTCCTCCCCCGGCGGCGGACAGCGCCGGTTTGATTTGGCGGCGGGAACCGTCCGGCTTCCGCCATTCTATCCTATGCGCGACAGGGGCCAAAAACGAGGGCTGCCGGGGAGAAACGGAAAAAACAGACTGCGCGCGCCGCCTGTCTCTCAGGCGGCGCGCGCAGTCATTTTTGGAAGGGAAGCTCAACCGAGGTATCTTTGGAGCATGACGGCGACCTCAGCCCGGGAGGCAGTGCCGCCGGGGTCCAGAAGGTTCCCCTTCTTGCCGGTGATGACGCCCTGCTCCACGGCCCAGCTCATGGCCTCCGCAGCCCAGGAGGAGACCGCCTTGCTGTCGGCAAAGGCGCTCAGCTCCGCAGAGCCGGCGTCAGCGCCGGACGCGCGGTAGAGCATGACGGCCAGCTGCTCGCGGGTGATGGAGCCGTTGGGGGCGCTTCCGTCGGAGATGCCGTTTTCCTTGGCCCAGGCCATGCCCTTTTCGTACCAGGTGCCGCCGCCGGAGGTGCTCACGCCGTCCTGGCGGGCCAGGATGGTCATCATCATACCCCGGGTGGTTGGGGCGGCGGGGGCAAATGTGGTGCGGGAGGTGCCGGTCATGAGGCCGTTCTCCACCGCATAGGCAATGCCGCCGGCGGCCCAATGGCTTGCGGGGACATCGGTGAACCCGGTGCCGCCGGTGCTCATTTTGGCGTAGATGGCATTGGTCACATAGCGGTAGTCGTCCTGCTGGTGGGCGCGGTTGTTGACGGAGTTGGCAAAGATGGTGAGATCCATGCCGTCCCGCTCCAGGGCGATGGCCTCCACAAAGCCGTCAATGGGAGTCCCGTTCTCGTTGAGGCAGCAACCGGCGATAAAGCTGTCCTGCTCCGCGGCCTGGATGAGCACCGTGGCCCCGGCGGGGACGGAGGTGAGCACGCCGCAGCTATAGGTATACAGCACATGGTCGCCGTCGGCGGCGTAGCTGGCGGTGATCAGGCTGTCGGTGGGATAGGTGACGGTATGGAGGGCCTCCATGCCCAGGGTGGTGTAGGTCAGGTCGGTGACCAGGTTTTTGGAGATGTACTCCAGCGGGTCGGAGCCGGTGGCGATGTAGGGGGTGCCGGCCTTGACGGCGGCCACGGCGGCCGCGCCCTTCTCCCCCTGATCCAGGGCTACGTTGCCCACGATGATGTCCGCCTTGGCGGGATCGTCGGTGACGGTGAAGCCCAGCTGGTCGATGTAGGTCTCTATGTCGTAGTTGGAGGTGCCGTTGCTGTAGACGTTGCGGTAGTTCCGGAAGCCGTAGCCGTCGCGGAACCACTGGGCGAAGTAGCCCTCCGTGAGCTTGGCACCGGAGAATGCGTCATAGCGGCCTGCGAGGAAGAGCGTGGGCTTCCGGATGGCGCTGGCCGCGGGGGACTCGGCCGTCCGGGTGGCGGAGAGCACAAAGTCGTCCGCAACCGTCTCGTAGCTGGCAAGGGAGAGAGCAAAGTCGCCCTTGTGGTCGCCGGAGGTGATGAGGCTTACGGTGCGGCCGGCATCCAGCAGGGCGTTGACCGCGCGGACCGCCTCGCTGCCGTTGTTGGAGAGGATGACCACGTCGCCCGCCGTGCCGGTGAGCTGGGATCTGCCGGTCACCGTGCTCACCTCGGTGAGCTTGCCGTCAAAGGCGCCCTCTGCGGCGATGGGGATGCAGTCAAAGCCGCGCATGGCGGGGAAGTTGGTAACCGACTCGGAGTACAGATCGGGGAAGCCGGAGGCGGAGGCGTCGGCGCCCTCCCACAGGACGGCGTTGGCGTAGTTCCGCTTGGCCTGATGCATGTCCACCACCAGGGAACCGGCCCTGTAGGTGACGCCGCCCACGGCGGTGTCCGTGTCCAGCGAGGATACCCTTACGCCGTTGCACAGCAGGAACCGGCCCATCGCATAGGCGTCGGCGGGATCGCGCTGGGAGGCGGCGTCCACGGGGATGACATAGTACTCGGGGAAATAATTGTCGTTCTCCTCGTAGGGGACGCGCCAGGTATCGGACTGCAACTGCTTGTTGTTCACATCCACATACCACTTTTCCATGCTGTCCCGGTGATCTTCGTTCTCGATGCCCCGGCGGAAGAACTCCAGTTGGTTGTGGTAGATGTCGTCCTTGTGCTCCATGACGTAGTCGATCAGGCCGTAGACGCCATACTCGAACAGGTCGGTGGATGCCTCGTTGTTATAGGGGGTCTCAATGGTGTAGCCCAGGGAGCCGCAGTTGAGCATGGCGTAGCTGGGGCCGTAGTTGGTACACAGGTCGTCCCAAGCGGACCAGTGCATGGTGGAGGGGTCGTAGTCATCCCGCAGAGGCATGTAATAGGACCAGTACAGGGTGTCGGGATGCTCCTCCCGGGTGGCCGACATGGTGCCCAGGGCAGCCGTGCCGAAGGCCTCGGAGCCCAGCGCAAAGTTCTTCACCAGCAGGTCGTATTCCAGGTTGGGCTCGTGGGGCGGGGTGCAGGGCTCCACCAGGAATTCGGTCATGTAGCCGTGCAGCTCGGCGAATACCACCGGGTTCCAGTCGTTGATCACCTGGACCAGATTGGTAGTCTCGTTCTGGGTCTGGTTGGAGGCGTCCCGGTTCAGATCAAAGCCGTTGTCGTTGCGGCGGGTATTGTAGGTGCGCCCGTCCGGGTTCTCATTGGGGCAGATGACAAAGATGATGTCGTCCAGAATGTCGTCCACCTTCAGCGTGATGTCGCCGCTGATGGTATAGAGCTCACTGGCATCGTTGACGCCGGTGTTGTCCTGAATGTTGCCCTCCGCATCCCTGGTGAACTTCTGGGAGCCCAGGCCGGTGATGCCCAGGTCCAGCACGTCGGGGGCGAACATCTCCGAGATGTCCACACTCTTGTCCTTGAAGCCGGTGAGGGTGTTGTAGGTAACGGTCTCCTGTGTAGCCAGGGCGCGCAGGACGTTGAGCTGGGCGTCCACGCCGGGATCCTCGTCGGGGTGGACGTTGTTGAGGAAGAAGGGCACGCGGTAGTCGCCCATGGAGCCCTTCTCCAGCTTGTCCTGGAGGGAGGCGGGGGCGGTCTCGGCGATGGCGTTCATGGCCTGGAATGCGTCCACGGACGCCTTGCTGTCGGACAGGGTGACGTAATACTGGTCCCGGCCGCCCTCGCTCTGGCCGAAGGTGGTGACGGTGATGTACCGGCCGGGGAGCGCCTCGTCGATGATGTCCTGGATGGACTCGTCAATGTCGTCGTAGCGGACGTAGCTGTCATAGGCATTCACCGTCATGTCCGTCTCCGCCACTACGGTATCACCGCTCCGGGCGGACAGGGTGTACGTGCCGATGAAACTGGGCCAGGCGTTCCGGTTTTTGGAGGAGTCGCCGTTGATGCCGGTAAAGGAACCGGCGGTAAAGGGCAGGGTCACGGTGACCTTGCCGCCGCTGGACGACGCGGCTGCATCGCCCAGGGTGAACAGTGCGTCGCCTCCTTCGCCGTTGTTCCAGACCTGCCAGCGGTCCAGGCGGTCGCCTGGGTAGTAATAGGGATAGAGCGTCCCGTCCTGGAAGCCCTCCTCCCGGGTGAGGTACCAGGTAAGGCCGGCGGCCCAGGCATCGGGAGAGGCGTCCCCCAGTACCGAGGCGTCTACGGTGAGGGTGGCGGTAAAGGCTTGATCCCGGTCAACCAAAGCGAGCGTAGAATCCGAAACGGTGAGTACGGAAGGGGCGGGCGTTTCGGCCGCGGAGGAAATGGCGCTGACGGAAAGCAGCATGCTCAGAGCCAGGAGAAGGGAGAGGGTCCGGACTGCGCGGTGGATACGCATGGTCATGGTCGAGGCCTCCTTCATGAAATGTGGTTCTCAAGCTTCCTCCATGGAAGAAATCTTACTGCTGTTGCTGCACCGGAATCGATCCCCCTTCCTGTAACAGTACTATGACAATAGGATAGCATGGGGTGGAAAAAACGTCAATATAGGAAAGGTGTAGATGCAATTTCTTGTATATATTTTACAATGGTCTGCTGTCAAAAGCATGCGGAGAGAGAAACAGAGTGAAATCCAGATTTCGCTGGAAAGCAGTTTGAAAATACGGTAAAATATCCCCCAAAGGGCTGGCCGTGACACCGGTGGAGCCGGAGCACAACGGAAAGGACGGAAGGGATATGCTGTATGAGACAATCGCGTTTCCCGACAATGCGCCGCTGCAGTGCAGTATCGTGGAGGTGGAGGAATACCCCTTTCATATGCACGACGACGTTCTGGAGATCATGTTTGCCCTGGAGGGCTCCTTTGAGCTCACAGTGGTCAACAACGTGCTGGACATGAAGGCCGGGGATATTTACGTGAGCTGTCCGCGGGAGCTGCACCGGCTCTGCGCCTATCCCCACACCCGGGGGACGGTGATGCTGCTGCACATCAATGTGGAGGCATACCGGGCGGAGTTTCCGGACCTGCGGACCTACCAGTTTGCCAACAGTGCCCTGGAGAACAATACCGCGGGAATCCAAATGCTGGGCAGCTATCTGAAAAAGCAGCTCCCCAGGCTGCTGGACCGGACGGGGACGGAGACGGCTGCCTACAGGGAGGTGGGGGAGAAGATTCTCAACACTCTCATCAAGGAGTTCCAGTGCTATTATCTGGGCAGCGGCTTTCCCGAGTTCAACAACGCCTACAAGGGAAACGAGCTCCAGCTCCGGCGCATCCGCCGGATCACGGACTACATCTACCGCAACTACAACAAGCCTATCCGCATTGAGGATGTGGCGGCCATGGAGCACATCAGCGCCAACCACCTGACCAACATTCTCAAGAATGGCTGCGGCGTGGGCTTCCGGACCTTCCTGAACATGGCCCGTGTGGAGAAGTCGGCGGCCATGCTGCTGGAGGGGGGCAAGGGGCTCCAGACCATCGCCTACGAATGCGGCTTTTCCAAGTACAAATATTTCAGCGACAGCTTTGAAAAGAGCTTTCGCACCACGCCACAGCAGTACCGGCGCAGGTACCAGAGCCGCACCATTGCGGTGCAGGCATATAGCTGCAGGGCACTGGAGGGGCAGGAGCTGGAGCTCCTGCTGCAAAAATTCTGCCGGAAGTCGGAGGAAATCTTGCTGGACTGGGGCGGACGGTATGAGGAGAAGCCCCTCCGGAGGCCCCGGTGCGTCAGCCTGGCGGGTGCCGCCTACGACCATATCACCTGCTTTCCGGAGCTGCGGCGGCTGCGGGAGGAGCTGGGGCTGGACACCGTTGCGCTTGATCTGGACTTTCTGCGCCGTTACCGGAACAGCCCCAGAGTGCTGAACTATATCCTGAATGATCTGTGGTCGCTGAGAATGAGGCTGCGGGTGTGTGTGCCGCCGGGGGAGCCGCTCCGGGGGCTGAGGGAGGAGTTGGAGCCCCTGCGGGAGCGGTTTCTGCGGCCCGGCGGTGAACTGGAGGTGATCGTTCTGGCGGCTCCCGGGGAGGAGGAGCGTGCCAGGACTCTGGCGGAGGCCCTGTCCGCCGGCCGGCTTCCGGTGCGCGTCACCGGGGCAGAGTACCGGCCGGAAGCCAATGCGCTGTATGGCTCCGGCTATATGCCGGGCTACCTCCTCCACACCATGGCTTCAAGCCGGGGGAGCTGTATGCCCCGGCTCACGCTGCTGGACGGGGATTCGGGTGTGGCCCTGCTGACCCCGGAGGGGCTCAAGCGCCCGGTCTACCACCTGCTCTCCCTGCTGGAGCAGTTGGGCGACACGGTAATCGCCCAGGGCGATATGTACCTGGCCGCCAGGCAGTCCGGGAGGGAGGACATCCAGGTGCTGCTCTACCACTATGACGCGTGCTTCGACACGCTGTTCGAGGGTGGCTCCCGGGTCGAGGAACAGGCCCCCTTTGTGGAGTTGATGAAGGATCACGACTACAACCGGGAGGTCACACTGAGCGTCCGGGGCATGACGGGGCGGTTCGCCATCCGGAAGTACCGGCTTACCTCTGAGGAATACGCATCCAGGTACCGGGATTTCCCTCTGCCGCCGGCGGATAGACTTTCCGCAGAGACGCTGCGGGTACTCAACGGAACACTGGCCCCTGAAATGTCCCTGAATCTTCTGGAGCTGGACGGCGCCTACCATCTGACCCTCAAGCTGGCCCCCTTTGAGATCCTGCTGCTGTGCTTTGAAAAACTATAAGGTTTTCAAACGAGGAAAATCACTGGAATTTTTCAATCAAATGTGATGAAAACCCACAATTTTTGCTATAAAAAGAATTCCACAGGATTAGGACGGGCAATCCGAAAACGTATACAATATAAACAGAAGTACAGCCAACTGGTCGTCAGTTGGCTGTACTTTTTGTTGTATTTTTCCGGGATACAGCCGGTTTTATTTTGGCAGAACCCCCAAAATATCCGCAGGGAAGGGGCTATTTTTCTGTATCAAGTTTTCTATACTTAACATATGAAGATTGCAATCGGAATAAAAAACAGGTCGAGTCTGGTCTAATTTAAAGGGAAAGGAGCCTTTTGCCGAGGGAGAAGGAAAACAGATGTAACCCATGGATTTCGAATATGCGCTTGAGGCTGCGGGGGCACTGCCGTCCTGCGGCTTGAACGAAAGGCCTGTGGCGTTTCCGGTCCCCACAGGTCGGAGGAGGGACTCCGATTTGTGTGCAGACGGAGTCCCGGACAGGGAACGGTCGGCACAGGCCGACCAATAAGTAGAGGAGGATTGTCCATGGAAAACAAAGAAAAGAAAATGCTGACAACAGAGGATCTGAACCGGACGCTGGGGAAAAAGGAGCTGTACTCCATCGCCTTCGGCCATGTGATCGGCTCCGGCGTGTTTTCGCTGATCGGAATCGGCATCGGGTACACGGGCAAGTCGGCGTGGATCGGGATTCTGCTCTCCGCCGTCTTCATTCTGCTCCAGGCACTGCCCTTCATCGTGATGGCGGGTACCGCCCGCTTCCGCGGCGGCTATTACTCCATGATGGGCACCCTGTGGGGTCCCAAGTTCGCCGGCTTCTACATCGTCATCTTCTTTGCCTCCAACGTCTCCCTGGCCATGTACGCCATCAGCTTCGCCCAGTATCTCCAGGGCGTGCTGCCGCAGGTGCCCATTGTCCCCGTGGCGGTGGCCTGCCTGACTGTATTCTTCATTACCAACCTGCTGGGCATTGAGGGCGCGGCCAAGCTGGAGATCGTCATGGATATCGTGCTGGCCCTGGCCATGACCTGCTTCATCGTGTTCGGACTGCCCAAGGTGGACTACAGCACCCTGTTTACAGTGGACTTTGCCCCCGCCGGCCCCATGGGCATCATCACCTGCGCTGTGCTGCTGACCTGGGCCACCGCCGGCGGCATCGACATGGTCAACCTGAGTGCAGAGGCCAAGAACCCCACCAAGGATCTGCCCCAGGTCATCCTGGTGGCTACCATTGCCATCGCAATCTTCTATGCCCTGATTGCCATGGTGGCCGGCGGCGTGCTCCCCGTCTCCGAGACGGCCAACCAGCCTCTGGACCTGGTGGCCAGGGCGATCATGCCCACTCCCGTGTTCCTGTTCTTCGTCATCGGCGGCGCCCTGTTGGCCCTGACTACGACTCTGAACGCCACCTTCGCATGGATCACCAAGCCCATCCTACAGGCCTGCAACGACGGCTGGCTGCCCCATAAGATCGGCTACATTCACCCCAAGTTCAAGACCCCCGTCATTATCCTGGTGGGCTTCTACATCGTGGGCCTCATTCCCATCCTGACCGGCCTGCAGATCAGCATGATCGCCGACACCGCCGTGGTGCTCAGCAACATTCTGTTCGCCTTCATCTGCTTCGGCACCGTATTTATCCCCCAGCGCATGCCGGAGCTGTGGGAGGTCTCCGCCTTCCGCTGCAGCAAGAGCAAGCTCTACCTGAAGTCCATTCTGGGCGGCGTATCCTGCGTGGTCATGGTGCTGGTGCTCTTCTTCCAGATGAGCATGCCCCAGGCGGTCATTCTGGTCATCATCACCATTGTGGGGATTCTCTTCGCCCAGCTCCGCTACAGAAGCGGCGCCGTCAAGCCCGTCAAGAGCTATGAAAAGCTGTAATGCAGGGATCGACTATTTTATTCAGAAGGAGTTCTTATTGTATGGACAGAACATATCAGCACATATTTACCCCTCTGACCATCCGGGGAATCACCCTGAAAAACCGCATTGAGATCGCGCCCATCTCCGTGTTCGACCTGGATACCACCCCGGAGCGCCACCCCTCCGAGCGGGATATGCAGTTCTTCCGCATGCGGGCCATGGGCGGCGCCGCCGTAGTTACCCTGGGCGACTGTATTGTCGACCCCAGCGGCGAGGACTCCGGCAAGCTGGCCTCCCCAAAGATCCTGGCGGGGCACGAGGACAACCTGCCCTTCCTGACCCGCATCGCCGACGAGATCCACCGCTACGGCGCCGTTGCCAGCATTGAGCTCAACCACGCCGGCATGCTGCGGGCCAGCGCGGGCGTCCAGGCCTGGGGCCCTGACTACATCAACTTTGACGAGACCAAGACCATCGCCCCCCTGTCCGACCAGTCCGCCTCCGATGAGCCGGTCTACCGCAAGGGCGAGGTGCTCTTCATGACCGAGGAGATGATCGAGACCGTGGTGGACGCCTTCGGCCGCGCCGCCGAGCAGGCCAAGACCTGCGGTTTCGAGATGGCCATGATCCACGCCGGCCACGGCTGGCTCATCCACCAGTTCCTCTCCCCGCTGACCAACCACCGCACCGACCGCTTCGGCGGCAGCCTGGAGAACCGGGCCCGCCTGCTGCTCATGATCATCGACCGCATCCGCCAGTACTGCGGCGAGGACTTCCTCATCGAGGTGCGCTTCAGCGGCACCGAGTACGTGGAGGGCGGCTACACCCTGAAGGAGGGCGTGGAGTTTGCCAAGCTGATGGACGGCAAGGCCGATCTGCTGCATGTCTCCGCCTGCAACTTCTACTTCCCCGAGACCGAGTGCCTGATGGTGCCCGGCATGTTCAAGGAGGAGGGCCACAATCTCTACCTGGCCGAGGAGATCAAGAAGCACGTGAAGCACTCCCATGTGGTGAGCGTGGGCGCCCACCGGGATCCCAAGAAGATCGAGGATATCCTGGCCGCCGGGAAGGTGGACATGATCGCCGTCTGCCGCGCGGTCAACGCCGACCCCCAGTTTGTCAACAAGCTCAAGAGGAATCAGGAGGAGGAGATCCGCCCCTGCCTGCGCTGCAACGCCTGCATCGCCAACTACCAGACCCGCATCACCAAGTGCGCCATCAACCCCACCCTGGACCGGCCGGAGGACGAGGTGTTCCCCTTCCTGCCCACCACGCCCAAGCGGGTGCTCATCGCCGGCGGAGGCCCCGCCGGACTGGAGGCGGCCATTGTCGCCAAGGATCGGGGGCATGAGGTCATCCTCTGCGAGAAAACCGGCACGCTGGGCGGCCTGCTCCGCTACGCCCGGAAGGTGCCCTTCAAGCGGGAGACCCAGCAGTATGTGGATTATATGATTGCCAAGGCCGTCCGCATGGGCGTGGATATCCGGCTGAACACCGAGGTCACCCCCGAGCTGGTAAAGGTCATCGCCCCCGACTTCTGCATTGCCGCCGTGGGCTCCAAGGCCCTGATTCCCCCCATCCCCGGTGTGGAGAAGGCCCATCCCATCATGGACATGTATGACGGCAAGGTACAGGTCGGGCAGAAGGTGGTCATCGTCGGCGGCGGCCTGGCTGGCACCGAGGCCGCTCTGGAGCTGGCCATGCAGGGCAAGCAGGTGACCCTGGTGGAGATGGGCATTGACGTGGCCCGCGACGCCAACTCCATCCACAAGCCCGCCCTGATGATGGAGCTCAAGGATCACGCCGAGCAGGTCACAATCCTGTGCAGGACCACCTGTACCGGGATCCATGACCACGGCATCGTGTGCAGAGACGCGGACGGCAAGGAGCTCACGCTTGACGCCGACACCGTCATCCTGGCCGCCGGCATGGTGCCCCTCCGGGCGGAGGCCCTGGCCCTGGAGCCGGTCTCCAGCGAGTTCCGCATGGTGGGCGACTGCAAGCGGCCCCGCCAGATCCTGGAGGCGGTCCGCGAGGGCTATGACGCGGCCATGGAGGTCTGAGACGGCATCCTGACGCCCCAATGAGAGAAGATCCCATTCCGGGGCCCGGCACATGTGCCGGGCCCCGGAACTTATTTCTAGAGGAGAACCGCGCAGGCAAACAAGACCGCCTCCGCTCATAGGCGGAGGCGGTCTTGCAGTGTATCCGGCGGAACGCCGCCGCTATCCGGTCCCGGGCAAAGCAAAGCCTGGCGCGGCGGACTCACCAGCACTCCAACTCGGCCAGCACCGCCGGGGAGTCGGTGAGGATTTCTACCGGCTGGGAAAAGTCCAGGGCGAACAGGCCCATGGACGATTTGGCGTCGATAGCGATGGCGCCGTCCAGGGAGCGGACCTGAACCTCGTCAGGAACGGAGTAGGCCAGGCGGTGAAGGCGCTCCAGCGCCTCCACCGAAGGGACTTTCTTCTGCACAACCACGGCGTGTCCTCCTGTCGTCAGTTCATCAGCGAGCACACCAGCTCAGTGTAGCCGGCGGGGTCCTCCAGAGGCAGGCCGGCGATGAGCTGAGCCTGGGCGTAGAGGAGCTTCGCGTACCGGGCGGCCTTGTCCCGGTCGCTCTCCACCGCCCGGCTGAGGGCGGCGAAGGCCGCCGAGTCGGGGTTGAGCTCCAGCACCCGCTGGGCCTTCATGTTTTTGGCGTTCTCCGGGTCCACCCGCTGGAAATACTTCTCCATCTCCAGGGTGATGGGGCCGTCGGCGGTGAGGCACACCGCGCCGCTCTTCAGGATTTTGGACACCCGGGCCTCCTTGATGGCGTCGCCCAGGGTCTCCTTGAGGAAGTCCAGCACGGGCTTGCTCTCCTCGGCCTTCTGCTCCAGGGCGGCCTTCTCCTCGTCGGTCTCGGGGAGGGCGTCGGCGTCGTCCACCGACTTGAAGGCCACCTCGTCCACCGCGCCCAGGGCGTCGATGACGAACTGATCGGGCTCGTCGGTGAGGTAGAGGATCTCATAGCCCTTGTCCCGGATGCGTTCGGCCTGGGGGAGCTTGGCAAGCTGCCCGGCGTCCTCGCCGCAGGCGTAGTAGATGTACTTCTGCTCCTCCGGCATGCGGGCCCTGTACTCGGCCAGGGAGGTGAGCTTGCCCTCCTTGGAGGAGAAGAAGAGCAGCAGATCCTTCAAAAGCTCCTTATGGGCGCCGTAGTCGCTCACCACGCCCACCTTGATCTGGGTGCCGAAGGCCTTCCAGAAGGTCTCGTACTTCTCCCGGTCATCCTTCTGGAGGCGGAGCAGCTCGGCCTTGATCTTCTTCTCCAGGTTGCCCGCGATCACCTTGAGCTGGCGGGTGTGCTGGAGCATCTCACGGGAGATGTTGAGGGAGAAGTCCTGGGAGTCCACCACGCCCTTGACGAAGCGGAAGTGCTCGGGCAGCAGATCGGCGCACTTGTCCATGATGAGCACGCCGGAGGAGTAGAGCTGGAGGCCCTTCTGGTACTCCCGGGAGTGGAAGTCATAGGGGGCGTGGGCCGGGATATAGAGCATGGCCTTGTACTCCACCGCGCCCTCGGCGGACACGTGCACCACGCTCAGGGGATCCTCCCAGTCGCCGTACTTCTCCTTATAAAACTGGTTGTACTCCTCCGCCGTGACCTCGCTCTTGGGCCGCTGCCACAGGGGGACCATGGAGTTGAGGGTCTCCCACTCGTCGAAGTCCTCCCACTCGGGCTTGTAGTCGTCGCCGGCGTCCTCGGGGCGGGGCTTCTGGCGGGACTTGTGCATGAGCATGACGATGGGGTAGTGGATGTAGTCGGAGTATTTTTTGACCAGCTCGGCCAGGCGGTACTGCTCCAGGTACTCGTCGTAGTGGTCGTCCTCGGTGTTCTGCTTGATGTGGAGCACGATGTCGGTGCCGGCGCTCTCCTTCCCGCAGGGGGTGAGGGTGTACCCGTCCGCGCCGTCGGAGGCCCACTGCCACGCCTCGTCGGAGCCGTAGGCCCTGGAGGTGACGGTGACGTGGTCGGCCACCATGAAGGCGGAGTAGAAGCCCACGCCGAACTGGCCGATGATGTCGGTGGTGTGCTCCCCGCCGTTCTCCTGCTTGGCCAGCTCCTGCTTGAACTGGAGGGAGCCGCTGCGGGCGATGGTGCCCAGGTTCTGCTCCAGCTCCTCCTTCGTCATGCCGATGCCGTTGTCGGAGATGGTCAGGGTGCGGGCGAGCTGGTCGGGGGTGAGGGTGATCTTGAAGTCGGAGCGGTTCAGCCCCACCTGGTCGTCGGTGAGGGCCTTGTAGGCCAGCTTGTCCACCGCGTCGCTGGCGTTGGAGATCAGCTCCCGCAGGAAAATCTCCTTGTGGGTGTAGATGGAGTTGATCATCAGATCCAGCAGCCGCTTGGACTCGGCCTTGAACTGTTTCTTTGCCATGACAATGCCTCCTGTATCTCAAACAGTTTTGTAAACAAAGAGCGTTAGCACTCAAACTCTATGAGTGCTAACGCTATCATAATCCTTCGCATGAAAAATTGCAAGAGGGTTCAAGGATTGTTTACAATTCGGTGGGAGCGGATGTGCCAGGACGCGCCGTCCCGTTGACCCGGCCGATCTCCTCCGGGGTGAATGCGTGCGGCTCCGCCGCCGGGGCGGATGGCTGGGGAGCAGGGTCAGCCGGACAGAGCTCCGGGAAGGCGCTGCTGAGCAGCCCCCGGAGGCGATCCAGAGGGATGGGGCGCTCCAGGGTGGCGGTGGGGGAGGCAGCGCCGTCCGCATAGACCGGGAAGAGGAGCACAAGGTGGTCTTCCGTAAGGTAGAAGGCGTTGACATCCCAGTAGCTCTCAAAATATGCCCGGCCGTACGGGCCGTCCTCCAGACCGTCCAGAGCATCCAGAAGAGCGTCCATCCCCTTCTCGGCCGGAACCCGCAGTAAGGAGTCCAGGGTAAGGGCTTTGCCGGTGGACAGGTCAAAAAGGCTGCCGGAGACAGTGCCCGCGGGCTCACCCGCCAGCGCCTCGGTGCGCTGGTAGCGGACGCTCAGGAAGCGGTCGCACCGCTGGATGGTGTAGACGCTCTCCACGGAATAGTCCCCGCCGGGCTCCAGGCCTGGAGTGCTCCAGTATTCCCGGCCCTTTTCCAGCCACCCCTCTCCCAGTATGGAGAAGTCTTCGTTTAGACTCCGCCAGACGGGGTTCTCCCCGGCGTTTTCGATATAGGGCATGACAAAGCGCAGGGAGACCACCACCCCCTCCGGCGCGTCCGCGTTGGATTCCTCGCCGGCATAGTCCCGCTGAAAGACCTGCTCGCCCCACACCGGGGCGGGCGTCTCCGGCCGGACAGAACCGGCCTCCGGCGGCGGGGCGGTCTCCGTCGGAGCCGGGGCCTTCGGTGTGCAGGCGGTCAGACAGAGGGCCAGCAGCAGAACGAGCGTCAGATATCGTTTCATATCAATCCCGCCCATCTAAGTCAAGATTCTTCTCCCGGAATACGATGCGGAAGGAGGGGATGTTGTCGAAGCCTAGGTTGGAGGTCTCCACTGTGAAGCGGTAGGCGCGCTCCGTCAGGACGGCGGTCACCACCACGTCCTCCCCGTCCTCGGCGATGGTGACATCCCGCAGGAAGTGGCCGTCCCGGCCCAGGGAGCCCGCCGGGAAGGAATAGGGGTACAGGTCTCCGGGGTAGTTCATCAGCTCCAGGTGTTCATTCAGCGGGGAGCCGGGGGCGCCGCTCTCCAGGCAGGTGTTGTAGAGGCGGAGGGTGAACACCCGGCCATCCGGATCAAAGCTGGTCTCGAAGCTGGGAATGGTGGTGGCCGCCGGGAAGAACCCCTCAAACAGCTCCTGGCTGTCCCCGTTGGGGATGAAGGAGAAGGACAGGCCGTCGGCATCGATGCGGGCGTCGTACACCTGCTCAAACCGGCCGCTTTCAGTATCGGGGCGGCCGTTCTCCCACCAGCCCATGTAGAAGGGCTCCGCCGGGTCCAGCCAGGTTTCCACAGTATCCAGGGTGGTCTGAACGGCGTCCTCCGGCACCCGGCCGTAGGCGTCCACCAGCACCCGCACGGTACCCGACTCGGGCAGCCCTTTCCAGGGGGTGGAGGAGCTGACACCGCCGGTGGTAAAGCGCACCTCGCCTGGGCCGGTGATCTGATAGGAAGCATCGGCGTCCAGACCCGTCAGGTACACCCGGCGGCCGGTTTCTCCGAACACCCAGTCCAGAAGGCGGGGTTCACTGCCGCCGTAGGTGTATTCCACCACAAAGTCGTCTAGATAGCCGCGCACCTCCGTCAGCGTATAGCCCTCGGCCTCATAGAGGGCGGGCAGTTCCTCCTCCGTGACCGGGGTGGGCAGCTCGGCGGTGGGGGCGGGGCTGGCCGCGCCGGGAGAAGGGGCGGGCTCAGCGGGGGCGGCCGGGGCGCAGGCGGCCAGCAGCGCGGCCAGGGCCAGGGCGGCCAGGCCGGAAAAAAGGCGCAGTTTCATAAAAAAATCCTCCTTGGCGTCTCCTATCATACCATAGGGGACGGCAAAAAGGGTTACAGGGGCGGTTTCAATCCGGTTACAAGAAACTACGATTGCCCTTTTGCAAAAAATCACATATAATAGAGGCTGCTGATTATGAGAGGGAGGCAAGTTATGATTCTGAACGTGCTGGCCGTAGGCGACGTCGTGGGGGACAGCGGCGTGGAGTACCTGTCCCGCCATCTCCGGGGGCTGAAAAAGCTCAAGGGCGTGCATTTCACGGTGGTCAACGGGGAGAACGCGTCCGGCGTGGGGATTCTGCCACGGCAGGCCCGGGAGATCTTTGACGCCGGTGCGGATGTGGTCACCCTGGGCAACCACACCTGGAACCGCATCCAGATCGCCGACTTTCTGGAGGATGACCGGTATACCCTCCGCCCCGCCAACTACACCAGCCGGGTGCCCGGCCGGGGCTGGGGCGTGTACGACGGCCCCGGCGGCGTGCGCATCGGCGTCATGAACCTGATTGGCCGGTGCGAGATGGACAGCAACTTCGACAACCCCTTCACCACCGCCGACCGGGTGCTCAGGCGGATGGAGGGGACCGATGTGGTGCTGGTGGACTTCCACGCCGAGGCCACCAGCGAGAAGGGGGCCATGGGGTATTACCTGGACGGCCGGGCTCAGGCCGTGTGGGGCACCCACACCCATGTCCCCACCGCCGACGGGCAAATTCTCCCCAAGGGGCTGGGCTTTGTCACCGACCTGGGTATGACCGGCCCGGCCGAGAGCGTGCTGGGCATCCGGCCGGAGCAGGCCGTCAACCGCTTTCTGGGCGGGCTGCCCCGCCGCTTTGAGCCCGCCCCGGGCCCCTGTAAGCTGGAGAGCGTACTCTTCTCCATCGACACCGACCAGCGGCGGTGCGTGAGCGTCGAGCGGGTGGACATCCGCGCGTAATATCCCCTGCGAGAAAGGAACCGAGACATCTATGCTGACAATCATCCACGGGGCGGATTTCCACCTGGACGCCCCGTTTGCCGCCCTGCCCCCGGACAAGGCCAGGGCCCGCCGGGCCGAGCAGCGGGAGCTGCTGGACCGGCTGGCCGGGCTGGCGGAGGAGCGGCGGGCGGACGTGGTGCTGCTCTCCGGAGACTTGCTGGACGGCGGCCAGACCTACCAGGAGACCGTACAGGCCCTGGCCCGGACCCTGGGGGGCATCCCCGCCCCGGTGTTCATCGCCCCGGGCAACCATGACTGCTACGGCCCCCGTTCGGTGTACGCCGGCACGGCGTGGCCGGACAACGTACATATCTTTTCCACCGTGGCGGTGGAGGGGGTGGAGCTGCCCGGCCTCAACTGCGTGGTGCACGGCGCGGCCTTTACCACCCCCCAGGCCGACCGCTCTCCCCTGATGGGCTTTGCCGCCCCACGGGACGGGCGCATCCACCTGATGGCCCTCCATGGGGACGTGGAGGGGAAGGGACGCTACGGCCCCATCGCCCTGGAGGACATCGCCGCCAGCGGCCTGACCTACCTGGCCCTGGGACACATCCACGCCTGCTCCGGGCTGCAAAAGGCGGGGGACACGTACTGGGCCTACCCCGGCTGTCCCGAGGGCCGGGGCTTTGACGAGCTGGGCGACAAGGGCGTGCTGGTGGTGACGGTGGACGACGGCGGGGCCGTGTCCGCCGAGTTCGTCCCCCTGGCCCGGCGGCGCTATGAGATCCTGACCGTGGACGTGACCGGGGCGGAGAGCCCGGCCGCCGCCCTGGCGGCGGCCCTGCCCGCGGACGCCGGGGAGGACTGCTATCGCATCGTGCTCACCGGAGAGCGGGGGGAGGAGCCGCCGGAGCTGGCCGCCCTCGCCGCCCTGGCCGAGCCCCGCTTTTACAGCGTGACCCTCCGGGATCAGACCCGGGAGCGGCGGGCGCTGTGGGCCCGGTCGGGGGAGGACAGCCTCACCGGCCTCTTCCTGCGCATCCTGCGGAGCGGGGCGCTGGAGGGGGACGGGCTGGAGCTGGCCGCCCGCTTTGGGCTGGCGGCCCTGGAGAATGGGGAGGATCCCTGCCTATGAAGATTTTGAAGATGCGCGCCACCTTCGGCAAGCTCCAGAGCGCGGAGCTGGCGCTGGGGGAGGGGCTGAATGTCATTGAGGCCCCCAACGAGGGGGGGAAGTCCACCTGGTCGGCCTTCCTGCGGGCCATGCTCTACGGGATCAACACCAAGGAGCGGGACCGTCAGGGCTACCTTGCGGAGAAGAACCGCTACCAGCCCTGGAGCGGCGCGGCCATGGAGGGGAGCGTGGAGCTGCTCTGGCAGGGGCGGTCCGTCACCCTCCGCCGGGGGCCCAAGGGGAGCACCCCCTTTGGCCGCTTTGAGGCGGTGTATACCGGCACGGCGGAGCTGGTGCCCGGCCTCACCGGGGACAACGCGGGGGAGACCCTCACCGGCGTGCCCCGGGAGGTATTCGAGCGCTCCGCCTTCGTGGGCCAGGGGGGCGCGGCCATCGACGGCGCCCCCGCCCTGGAGGCCCGCATCGCCGCCCTGGCCTCCAGCGGGGAGGAGGATGTGTCCTACTCCCAGGTAGAGCGCCGCCTGCGGGACTGGCTCAACCGCCGGAAGCACAACAAGACCGGCCTGATCCCCCGGCTGGAGGAGGAGCTGGCCGACGTGGAGGAGACCCTGGCCCGCCAGTCCAAGGCCTTCCGTCTGGCCCAGGAGGCCAGGCGGGAGCTGGAGCGGCTCCAGGCCGAGCACAGACTTCTGGAGTCCGAGCGGGACGCCCACCTCAGCCGGGCCATGGCCCAGCGCAGGGCCCGGTGGGAGGCGGCCCAGGCCGCCCTTGCCGAGGCCCAGGCCCAGGTGGACGGCCTGGAGGCCGAGCGTACCCGCCACGGCGCGCCTCCCGACCGGGATACCCTGAAAAGGGCCCAGGAGGAGCTCAACGCCCTCAATACCCTCCACGCCAACCGCAAGCTGGCGGAGAGCCAGCTGGAGGAGGCCCGGGCGGCGGAGGCGGAGGCCCGGGCCTCCGCAGAGGATCCCCTGTTCCCCGGCCTGACCCCCGACGAGGCCTGGGAGCGGGCCGGCGCCGACGCGGAGGCGGCGGGCAGCCGGCCCAAAACAGCGGGGCTGTACGCGGGCGGCATCCTGCTGCTGGCAGTGGGCGCGGTGGGGCTCATAGCCACCCTCTGCGGGACGCTGCCCTTGCCCCTGGGGGGGAGCCTTCCGGCCGTTTTGACGACGGCCGGGGTGTCCGCTGCTCTGGCTATCGGGGGGGCAGCCCTGCTGATCGCCGCCGGGCTGTGGAAAAGACGATTTGCCGCCGGAGCGGCAGAGCTGCTGGCACGCTACGGGGCGGAGCGGCCCGAGGATATTCTGGGCCGGGCCAGCGCCTACCGGGAGGCGTGTGTGGTGGCGGCGGAGGCGGCCAAAAAGCGGGAGGCGGTGGAGCAGGCCCTGGCCGGGCACATCGCCCGGGACGAGGAGACCCGCCGGAGGCTGCTGGAGCTGGTGCACCCCTTCGCCCCCACGGTGACGGACACCTTCGGCGTATCCGCCGCCCTCTCCCGGGCGCTGAACCTGGACGAGCGCCTGTCCACCGCCCGGGTAAAGCTGGAGGGGGCCAGAACCCTGGCCGACAGCCTGCCCCGGCCCGAGGAGGTCTCCGGCGGGACGGACGTGGAGCCCCGCTTTGACCCTGCCGAGACCGCGGCCCGCCTGAGCGCGGCGGAGGGAGAGCTCTCCCGGCTGCGCAGCGGCCTGGCCATGGCCCAGGGGGAGCTGAATACCCTGGGCGACCGGGAGGCCCTTCAGACCCGGCGGGAGGCCATCCAGGAGGAGCTGGACCGCCGCCGGGCGGAGTACGACGCCCTGGGAGCGGCCCTGGCCGCCCTGGAGCAGGCCCACAGCGGGCTCCAGGCCCGGTTCTCCCCGGCCCTCAACCGCCGGGCGGGGGAGCTGCTGGCGGAGCTCACCGGCGGGAAATACGACAAGGTGGCCCTTACCCAGCAGTTTGAGGCCCTGGCGGAGGAGCACGACGGCCTCCAGCCCCGGCGGGCGCTGACCCTCTCCCAGGGCACCGCCGACCAGCTCTACCTGGCGGTGCGTCTGGCGGTGTGCGAGCTGGTGCTCCCTGCGGAGGAGCCCTGTCCCCTGGTGCTGGACGACGCCCTGGCCAGCTTCGATGACGGCCGCTGCACCCTGGCCCTGGAGGCCCTGGCCCGGCTGGGAGAGGAGCGGCAGATCCTCCTGTTCACCTGCCACAGCCGGGAGGCGCGGCTGGCGGAGGGCCGGGAGGGGGCCGCCGTTCTGCGCTTGCAATCGTGAGCAGGGCGGGGTATAATAGAACGATCTTTTTTCCATTCGGATGGAGCTGATACCTTTGGCAAAGAAGCAAACACAAGACGGGGAGGAGCAGGAGGAGCTCTCCAGCGGCGACTCCCTCAAGCTGGATCTCTACTTCTGGCTCCAGGCCCTGGTGCTGGCTCTGGTGGCGCTGATCCTTCTCTTCACCTTCGTGGGGCGCATCATCGGTGTGGACGGCAGCTCCATGTATCCCACGCTGCACCACGGGGACATGCTGCTGCTCCAGAGCGTCGGCTATGAGCCCAAGCAGGGGGATGTGGTGGTGCTCACCAAGGCCTTCCGCGATGTGGACGGGCCCATCGTCAAGCGGGTCATCGCCGTGGGCGGACAGACGGTGGACATCGACTACGACGCGGGCACCGTCGCAGTGGACGGACAGGTGCTGGACGAGCCCTACATCCATGAGGCCATGCTGTGTCCCACCTATGAGAACCAGACCCACATTGAGGTGCCGGAGGGCTCCATCTTCGTCATGGGCGACAACCGCAACCACTCCAGTGACAGCCGGGACGTGACCCTGGGCACCGTGGACGAGCGGTATGTGCTGGGGCGGGCGGTGTGCGTCCTGCTGCCCTTCCAAAACTTCGGCATGATCCCCGAAGGGGAGCAGACCAGATAGCATGCAAAACGCGGGCCGCGTATCCAAGGGATACGCGGCCCGCGTTTTAATTCAGGACAGGTGGAAACGCTCCAGCTTCTGATAGAGGGCGGTGCGGGAGATGCCCAGCACCCGGGCGGCCAGCGCCCGGTTGCCCCGGGCATAGGCCAGGGCCTGCTCCAGGGCGGCGCGCTCCTGGTCGGCCAGGGTGGGGGGCGGCGCGGAGGCGGGGCCGGACGGCGACTCCGTCCCCGCCAGGGGGTCGGTGACGCCGAAGGCCTCGTTGTAGCTGCGCTGGCCGATGGTCAGCTCGTCCACCACGTGCCGTCCGGTGATCTGCACCCCGTCGTAGAACACCAGCCAGCGGCCCACCAGATTCTTGAGCTGGCGGACGTTACCCGGCCAGGTGTACCGCTGAAGGTACTCCATGGCCTGGGAGGTGAGGCGGAGCCGCCCGCCCTTTTGGGCGCAGAGGCGGTCGATGAGCAGGGGAATGTCCTCCGGCCGGGCCCGCAGGGGCGGCAGGTAGAGTTCGATGGTGGACAGGCGGTAGTAGAGATCCGCCCGGAAAGCCCGCCGCTCGCTCATGGCCAGCAGGTTTTGGTTGGTCGAGGCGATGATCCCCGCACGCAGGGGGATGATCTCACGACCACCCACCCGCTCAAACTCCCGGGACTCCAGCACCCGCAGCAGCTTGGACTGCATCTGCAGATCCATGTCCCCGATCTCGTCCAGCAGGATATCCCCGTCCCCCGCCAGTTGAAACTTGCCCATCCGGGCCTCGGTGGCGCCGGTGAAAGCCCCCTTCTCGTGGCCGAAGAGTTCGGATTCCAGGAGCTGCTCTGGGATGGCGGTACAGTTGATGGTCACATAGGGGAGGGGGCGGCCCCCGTGGCGCTCGGCATGGATGCCGCTGGCGATGATCTCCTTGCCGGTGCCGGTCTCCCCCAGAATGAGTACGCTCTCACCGCTGTGAGCGGCTTTCCGGGCCTTGTCCAGCAGGTCGGCCACCCGGGGGCTCTCCCCTACAAAATCCTCCAGGCGGTAGCCGCTGTCCACCCGGGCCAGATCCTGGTAGAGGCCCCGGAAGCCGGCGGCCTGGTCGCTGAGCTGGGAGAGCACCTTTTTCAACCGGCCCAGGTTGCGCACCGTGATGGTGCCCACCACGCCGATGACCCGCTCCCCGTCCAGGACGGGAAACAGGCTGGAGATACAGGGCCGGCCATGGAGCTCCAGAAAGAGATCGGGCCGGGGTTGGCCGGTGCGCAGCACCTCCTCGAAGGGGGAGAGCTGGTCCAGCACTGAGATATGCTGCCCCACCACCGCTGCCCGCTGAGACGGGTCGGGGAAGGAGCTGGCGCTGATGTAGAGGATGCGGCAGTCGGTGTCCACCAGAATGGCGGTGTCGAACAGGCTGTCCAGCATCCGGTCCAGGACGCCGCCCCGGGTGTGCAGCTCCTGGCGGCTGATGTGCAGAGTCTGCATGTCCTCACCACCTGTTCATAATCTGAACACTATTATACAATATGTGCGGGAAAAAGACAAGACAGCCGGGCGGAATGGGGGGAGAAGGAGGGCAGAAGTCCCCTGTGGGGCGGGGGTTCCGGGCCGTGCGGCGCATTTGGCACGGGGATTGCTTATGAAAATAGACGTGAATACAAAACACAGAAGGAGTGTTTATCATGAGCAAGAGACCCGAACTGACCGCTGCTGAGCGCGCCCTGCCCTACGCTAAGTTTTACGACCTGCCTATCACCCCCATTCCGGAGGAGAAGCTGGCCGTGCTGGCGGCTGGCCCCATCGATCCCAGCCTGGCGCTGAAGATCGAGGACCGCAACGACCTGTTCAAGCCCGGCTATCTGCCCTGCGAGATCGGCTACTGCGTCATGCCCAACGGCACCGGCTTCCTGGCCAACCGCACCGAGATGCCCGGCGTGACTCCTGAGATGTTCGAGTGGTGGTTCGCCTGGCACAGCCTGGAGGATCTCCGCTACCGCATCTGGGACCCGGAGGATCACTACTATGCCCGCCAGCAGATGCGGGAGAAGACCCTGGACCAGAGCCTGCCCATGCGGGAGCGCACCTGGGGCACCGTCCACCATGTGCTGGAGGATATCGGCCCCGGCCCCGACGAGCTGGTTTTGGAGTTCCGCTATCCCCACGAGCTGGGCTATGAGGAGGAGAAGGTGGGCACCGACGCCTGCGCCGCCCTCATCTGCGCCAACGGCCACGGCCCCGTCCCCGGCCAGGGCGTGGCGGCCATCATGACCCACTTCGTCCGCGAGATCCCCGGCGGCATCGAGCTGCGCTCCCGCTTCTGGATCGGCTACGGCCTGGTGGACGGCAGGCTGGTCAAGCTGGTGCCCGACGGCGTGTCCGTCCCGGAGGAGGTACCCATGGGCCTGTTCGCCCACAACCTGAAGGAGTTCGGCCACCTGGCCGCCATCCTGCCTCAGGTCTACGCCGAGAACAAGGACAACTGGTAAGGAGGAGCCGTCATGTGCAAGAAGAGCAAATTCCCTCTGGTATTTAACATTTTCCTGGCCTTCTTCATCACTTTGGTGGTGACCATCTTCGTCAAGGCCGGCGAGGGCGCGCTCACCCCGGAGAGCTTTATCATCGGTATGATTCAGGGCTTCTGCCTCAACATGACCCTGGAGACCATCATCGATCTGCCCGCCATGGGCAACAAGTTCGTCCGCGCCCTGGGCGTCAAGAAGATGGAAGGCCCCGCCGCCTACTTCCTGCGCCTGCTGGCCATCGTGTTCGTGATTGTGCTGCTCATGAGCTTCCTGCTGATGTTCTGCGAGATCGGCTTCGCCATGGGCGCGGGCTTCTTCGGCTTCTGGATCACCAAGGTGCCCGCCATCTTTGTGGTGGCCTACATCACCGCCGCCATCGTCTTCATCCCCTCCATGAAGGCGACTGCGGTCATCTGTTCCAGGGAGGACTGAATCGGATGACACAGGAGGATGTCTATAAACCCTCCTGCCGTCGAAAGGACCTTTTCGATAGGCGGTAAAACATACCCCCGCGTGCTATGGCACGCGGGGGTATGTTTTACCCGGTGACGGCATCCCGGCGGGAGAGCCGCCGTACGGCCAGCAGAGAGAAGAGCAGAAGGTAGAACCCGCAGCCCGCCAGAAAGGAGGGGAGGGGCAGGGCCATCTGGGGGTTGTTGGCCCGCATACCCAGGCAGAGCAGGGAGTAGGGAAAGGCGGCGCCGAAGCCCTGGCTGGTAAGGAGCAGGCCGAAGATTCCACCCACCAGGGCGATGGCTACCGGCGGGGCGAAGGCGCGGATGGCCAGACTGAGGTAGAGCTGTACGGCGCACACCGCCGTACAGCCCAGGGCGCCGAAGGCCAGCCAGCCGGGCAGCTCCGGGGGCAGAGGGGCGGAGATACCTGCCAGCCTGCCGCTGAGGAGAAAGAGCAGGCCGATGAGGGCCATGGCCAGGGCGGACACCCCCAGGTCCAGCAGCAGCTTGCCCAGGTAGAGCGCACGCACTGGCACCGGGGCGGTGAGGGCGGCGTTCCAGTTGTGGTCGGCGTGCTCCAGCCGCCACTGCCAGGCGCAGAACACGCCGAACTGGGCGGGGAGGAAGAACATGGAGGCAAACAGGGTGTGCTGGGTCCACAGGCTGTACCAGCCGGCGTCCAGCACCTCCAGGTTGCCCAGGTAGTTGAAGGTGCCCAGCACCGCGGGAAAGAGGGGGAGCACCAGGAAGGCCAGCCACACCGGGGCGCGGCGGCACTTCATCAGCTCCGCCCGGAGACAGCGCAGTACCATGCCTCACACCTCCTTTCGGACGAACAGAGTCCGTCCCACAGTGAGAAAGAGGGCCGCCCACAGGCACAGGAGGGCCAGATCCAGGGGCTCCGGCCGCCGCCAAAAGAAAGCGGTCCAGCGGGTGGCCTCATCCCATTCCATCCGCACCAGAGAGAGCAGGCCGTAATACCCCCAGGGGACGCACCGCTGTACCCACACGGGGAAGAGCAGGGCCATGAGTCCCACGAAGCTGCCGAAGATGCCGCATACCAGAGCCACGGCCTGGTTGGCGAAGCGGAGGGACAGCCCCTGCTGGAGGGCGTAGAGGGTCATGGACACCGCCCAGGACAGGGCGGTAAAAACCACGAACCGCCCCCAGGGCGTCCCGCCGGGGAAGCCCATGGCAAGGCCCAGGGCCAGAAAGAGGGCGCCGCGCGCCAGGAGCAGGCCGGCCAGCACCAGGGCGCCCCAGGCCAGCTTGGCGGCGTAGAGACGACCGGGGGTGACGGCAGTCTCCAGCAGCTTGAGGGTATGCCCCCTGTGCTCCAGCTCACAGCTCCGGCTGGCAATCACCGCCATGCCGATAGGGAGCATAATGGCGTCCACCATTGCCAGGTTGTAGAGCAGAAGCATCCACCCCTGAGCCAGCGCCTCCGCATCCTGCCGGGTCAGGTAGGCCCCAAACCACAGGAGCTGGGCGGCCAGCAGGCCGGCGCAGACCAGGGTGAGCTTGCGCCGGCGGCACTTGCAGAACTCCAGGGCCAGCAGCTTCACAGGCTCTCCTCCCTTCCGGTGAGCTCCAGAAAGAGGTCTTCCAGGCTCTTCTGCCGCTCCTCCATGCGCAGAAGATCCACCCGGTGGGAGGCCAGAAAGCGGGAGAGACTGGCTGCATCGGCATCGGAGAGCAGGGGAAGGGTGAGCCAGCCGTCCTCCAGGGTGCAGGGGACACGGTTCTCTCCCAGCAGGCGGGCTGCCCCGGCGTTGTCGGTGGTGCGCAGGGCCAGGCGGGGGCAACTGCGGGCGTGGAGCGCGGACAGGGTGTCCTGAAACACCAGCCTCCCCTCCCGGATGATGCCCACGTGGTCGGCCATCTGGTCGATCTCGCTGAGCAGGTGGCTGGACACCACCACCGTCATGCCGAACCGGCCGGGCAGGGAGCGGATGAGCTCCCGCATCTCCTGGATGCCCGCCGGATCCAGGCCGTTGGTGGGCTCGTCCAGGATCAGCAGCCTGGGGAAGCCCAGCAGGGCGGCGGCCAGGCCCAGCCGCTGCTTCATGCCCAGGGAGTAGTGGGCCGTCCGCTTGCCCTTCTGGCCGTCCAGCCGGACGATGCGCAGCACCTCCCCGATGTCCCGCTCCGGCGCCCCGCGCAGGGTTTGGACGATGTGCAGGTTCTCCGCGCCGGTCAGGTGGCCGTAGTAGCTGGGGCTCTCGATCAGGCTGCCCACCTGCCTGAGAGTCTCCATGCGGGTGCGGGGACCCATGGGCCGCCCAAAGACGGCGATTTCCCCTGCCGTGGGCCTGGCCAGCCCCAGAAGCAGCTTGAGGGTGGTGGATTTGCCCGCCCCGTTGGGGCCCAGAAATCCATAGACCGCCCCCTCCGGCACGGTGAGATCCAGATGGTTGACCCGCAGAGCCGGGCCGTACTGTTTGCACAGCCCGCGGGTTTCCACAACAGCGTTCATGTGAGGACACCTCCTTGTTACACCGCAAGGATAGCGCCCCTCCCTTACATCCCGATGAAGCCATCCTTACGCTTACCTTACGTTTTCCGGCCGGGGCGTGCAAAGGGGAAGCCAGTTGTTGTATAATAGAAAAACAGCGGGAACAGGGCGCGGGGCCATGTGCTTTCTGCCCTGCGCAAGTCGGCAGGGGCGGCCCTTCTGGCCGCCCGCGGGCGACCACGAGGGTCGTCCCTACGGGGCATTTGCTCCGATCAGAAAGGACTGGGAAGCAAGGATGGCCTATCACATTTTACTGGTGGACGACGCGCCGGAGCTGCGGCGCATGGTGGGAGAGCTGCTGGAGGGGGCGGGCTATGCCGTCACCCTGGCAGCCGACTGCGCCCAGGCCCGCCGGGCGTGGACAGAGTCGCAGCCCGACGCGGCGCTGCTGGACGTGATGCTCCCCGATGGGGACGGGTTTTCCCTGCTGGAGGAGCTGCGGCGGGTGGGGAACGGCGTGCCGGTGCTGTTCCTCTCCGCACGGGACGAGGATGAGGCTCGCCTGCGGGGGCTGGGCCTGGGGGCGGACGACTACATCACCAAGCCCTTCCTGCCTCAGGAGCTGCTGCTGCGCCTGGCGGCGGTGCTCCGCCGGGTGTACGGCGCTGGGGCGGGGGAGGTGCTGCGCCTCGGGGCAGCGGAGGTGCACTGGGGCACCGGCACGGTGCGCCGCCCCGGCGGCGGTGAGGCTGCCCTCACCGCCAAGGAGTACGCCCTGCTCAAAAAGCTGGCGGCCAACCGGGGAAACATCGTCACCATCGACGCCCTGTGCCAGGCCCTGTGGGAGGGGCCCATGGTGGGCTATGAGAACACCCTCATGGTTCATATACGCCGCCTGCGGGAGAAACTGGAGACCGACCCCTCCCACCCGCAGTACCTGCTCACCGTCCGGGGGCTGGGCTACCGCCTGGCCCAGGAGGAGCGGCCGTGAGGGGGCGCAATCTCCGCCGTACCCTGGTGGCGGCCGGCCTGGTGGCGGCCTCGGCGGTGCTGGTGCTGGTTCTGGCGGTGGCGGGGCTGCTGGCCTTTATTGTCACCTCTGCCGGGGCGGGCAGCTCGTGGAACGCCTCCATGGACGAGCTCTCCGCCGCCCTGGTGCGGACGGAGGGGGGCTATGCCTTTACCGGCGGGGAGTACCTGGCGGAGAAGGAGCTGTGGGCCATGCTGGTGGACGAGGGCGGCGCCGTGGTGTGGCAGCAGGGCAAACCCGCCGATGTGCCCGACCGCTACTCCCTTACCGATGTGGCCGCCTTTACCCGCTGGTATCTGAGCGACTACCCGGTACAGGTACGGGTACGGGAGGACGGTCTGCTGGTGGCGGGCGGCCCGAAGGGGAGCACCTGGAAGCACCCCTTCGTCTTGGATATGGATGTGCTGAAGACCATCCCTTTCTGGTTCGCGGGGCTGTTTCTGCTGGCCCTGCTGGGGGTGCTGGGCCTCACCGCCCTGGTGCTGGGCCGCCAGTTCCGGCGGGAACAGCAGGAGCGGGACTTTGCCCGCTCCGACTGGATCAACGGCATCTCCCATGACATCCGAACCCCTCTGTCCATGGTCATGGGCTACGCCGGGCAGTTGGAGGCGGACCCGGTCCTCCCGCCCCGGCGGAGGGCCCAGGCCGCCATCATCCGCCGCCAGAGCCAGACCATCCGGGACCTGATCAATGACCTCAACCTGACCATGCGCCTGGACTACGCCATGCAGCCCCTGCGGCGGGGGAGCCTCCACCCCGCCGCCCTGGTGCGGCAGGTGGCGGCCGACGTGCTCAACGGCGGGCTGGAGGAGCGGTACGCCCTGGCGGTGGAGGTGCCGCCGGAGGCCGAAGCCCTTACGTTGGAGGGGGACGCGTCCCTGCTGCGGCGGGCCCTGCTTAACCTGGTGAACAACTGCGTGCGCCACAACCCGGAGGGCTGCTCCATCACCCTGACTGCGGCAGCCGAGGGGGAAGTATGCACCCTGAGGGTGGAGGACGACGGGGGCGGCGGCCTGCCGGACGCCCCGGCGGGGGGCGGACTGGCCCCGGACGGCGGGGCCGCCCACGGCACCGGCCTCAGGCTGGTGGAGCAGATCGCCAGGGCCCATGGCGGCGCACTGGAGCTGCACCGGGCGGCGCGGGGCGTTCTAGCCGTCCTCCGCCTGCCCCTGTGAGCGCGCAGAGCCCCCGGACGCCAATGGCATCCGGGGGCTCTGCATGAGAAAGGGGAGGTATGGGAAGAAAACGCTACTGTTGGGGCGGCATGACCGTGGCCATGCCCTGTAAAACCACCTCGCCCGCCTGGTTGGTGCACACCGTATCCAGCTTAACGATGTTCTTCTCCGCGCGGATTTCGCTCACTGTGCAGGTGGCGGTGACGGTGTCCCCGAAGCGGACGGGCCTGGTGAACTTCAGCTCCTGGCCCAGGTAGATGGTGCCGGGGCCGGGCAGTTGCATGGCCAGGACGGCGGAAATGAGGCCGGCGCTGAGGATGCCGTGGGCAATCCGTCCGCCGAACCGGGAGGCACTGGCCACGGACTCGTTGACATGGGCGGGGTTCAGATCGCCGGTGATACCGGCGAAGAGGTACACGTCGGTCTCGCTGATGGTCTTGGAGTGGCTGGCGCTGTCGCCCAGCTTCAATTGCTGAATGGTCATGATGCGGCCTCCTTCTTGTATGCGCTGACGGGGATCAGAGGAACAGGCCCCAGATCAGGGCCAGCCCCAGAGAGGATACCAGCGGAATGATACAGGTCGTGATACAGATGTCGATGTAGGACTCCTTGTGGGTACAGTTGGACACGGCCAGCAGGGTGAGCACCGCGCCGTTGTGGGGCAGGGTGTCCAGGCCGCCGGAGGAGATGGAGGCGATGCGGTGCAGGGCCTCCAGAACGCCGGTGTTGCCCGCAGCCATTTCGGCGTACTTGGGGCCCAGGGCGGACAGGGCGATGGACATGCCGCCGGAGGCCGAGCCGGTGGCGCCGGCCAGCAGATTGACGGCCACCGCCTCGGAGAAGAGGATGGAGCCGGGCATGTTCAGGGCGATGCTGGTGAGGGAGGCAAAGCCGGGGACCACCTTGACCACGGAGCCGAAGCCCACGGCGCAGGCGGTGTTCATGATGGCGCCCATGGAGCCGTTGGCGCCCTCGTTGATGGCGGGCAGCAGGGTCCTGGCCTGGTTCAGGTTCAGCAGGCAGGCCACCAGAATGCCGCACACCAGGGCGATGACGATGGCGTAGTTGGAGGCCAGCTCAATGCCGGCAAAGCGATTGAGCAGCCAGGGGAACAGGTTGAGCATGAGCACAACCACCACCAGGGGGACGATGCCGGTGACCCAGTGCCAGGAGGGCAGAGCCTTGGAGTCGTGATCCACTTCCTTGTGCTTGGGGTCGGGGACAAAGTGCAGGCCCTTGCGGCGGGACTGGCGCACCCGCCACTCCAGATAGATATAGGCGGGCAGCAGCATAACGGCGCAGGCCACAAGGGACAGGAGCGGAGCCGCCATGGTGGTGGTGCCGTAGTAGTCGGTGGGGATCAGGTTCTGAATCTGGGGGGTGCCGGGCACGGCGGTCATGGTGATGCCGAAGGCGCCGGTGGCAATGGCGCCGGGCAGCAGGGTGCGGGGCAGGTCGGCGGCCCGGTAGATGGAATAGCCCATGGGATAGATGACGAACACCACGACGAACAGGGAGATGCCGCCATAGGTCATCAGCAGGCAGGGGATAACCACTGCTGCCACCGCGAAGCGGGGGCCGATCAGCTTGACCAGGGCATTGCCCAGGCTGCGGGCGGAGCCGGTCAGATCCATGACCTTGCCGTACACCGCCCCCAGGAAGAAGGCGGGGAACCATTGGAGCACGTAGTCGGCCATGCCCTTCATATAGTCGCCAATGTAGGCGTCCAGGATGGCATAGCCGCTGAGCACGGCCACCACCACGGCGCAGACAGGGGCGACCCAGATGATGGAATAGCCCTTGTAGGCCAGGAACATCAGCAGGACCAGGCCCAAAATAATGCCGAACAGGGATAGTGACATTTGGATTCCTCCTCTACAGATACAGAATAAACGTCCCCTCTCAGATCAAGGCAGGGTGAGCCCCATAGGTTCCGGGCGGAAGATGCGGGGATCCATCGCCCGGACCTTGCGGATGATGGGCTGGAAGTCCATCTGGTCCAGAATATCCCGCTGTAGGTCCACGCCGGGGGCGATCTCTTTCAGCTCCACCCCCTCCGGAGTGAGGGCGAAGACGGCCCGCTCCGTGACGTAGAGCACGTGCTGGCCGCGTCTGGCCGCATAGGCGCCGGAGAAGGTGATCTGCTCCACCTGGCGCAGCAGCTTGCGCACGGACCCCTCGCGGCGGATGGCCAGCCTGCCGTCCTCCACCGCCACGTCCAGCCCGCCGGCGGTGAAGGTGCCGCAGTACACCACTCGTTTGGCGTTCTGGGTGATGTTGATGAAGCCGCCGCAGCCGGCGATCTTGGGGCCAAATTTGGAGACATTGATGTTTCCTGCGGCGTCCATCTGGGCCAGGCCCAGGAAGGCCACGTCCAGCCCGCCGCCGTCATAGAAATCGAACTGGGCGGGCTGGTCCAGAATGCAGTCGGCGTTGATGGCTGCGCCGAAGTCCTTGCCGCCGGCGGGGATGCCGCCGATGGCCCCTACCTCGGTGGTCAGCACAAGCCCCTCCAGGCCCTCCTCCGCCGCCACGGCGGCCACCCCCTCCGGCATGCCGATGCCCAGGTTGGTGACTGCGTGGGGGAGCAGCTCCATGGCGGCCCGGCGGGCGATGATTTTCCGCTCTCCCATGGGCAGCGGGGGCAGGGAGTGCAGAGGCACGCGCACCTCGCCGGAGAAGGCCGGGTTATAACGGGTGCCGAAGGTCTGCATATGTTCCTCCGGCGGGGCCTCCACCAGCACGTCCACGTAGATGCCGGGCAGGCGCACCAGGCGGGTGTCCAGGGAGCCGTATTCCACAATGCGCTCCACCTGGACGATGACCGTTCCGCCGGAATTCCGGGCGGCCTGTGCCTGGGCCAGGGCCTCGGCGTATACGCCCTCCCGCTGGAAGGTGCAGTTGCCCCTGGTATCGGCATAGCTGGCCCGGAGAATAGCCACCTGAATGGGAATGGCAGGGTAGAACAGCTTTTCCTCCCCCTCCAGCTCAATGAGCTTTACCACGTCCCCGGCCGCCCGGGCGGCGTCGTTGAGCTTGCCCCCCTCCAGGCGGGGGTCTACAAAGGTGCCCAGGCCCACATGGGTAATTACGCCGGGCTTTCCCGCGGCAATGTCCCGGAAAAGCTGGGCGATCACCCCCTGGGGCAGGTTGTAGCCGGCCAGCTTGTTTTCCGCGCACAGCCGGCCCAGCTTGGGGGAGAGCCCCCAGTGGCCGCCGATCACCCTGCGGCAAAGGCCCTCCACCCCCAGGTGGTTCAGGCCGCGGCTGTCGCTGTCGCCCTGACCGGCGGCGTACAAGGCGGTCAGGCCGTGGGGCCCCTCGCCGTCTCGCGCCCGTTCCTCCAGCGCTCTGAGAATAGACTCCGGATGCATCAGGCCGCTGGCGAAGCCGCCGAAGGTGACGGTGTCTCCGTCGTGGATGTACTGGCGCACGGCATCGTGCGCCGACAGGATTTTGGGCATATCTGCACTCCCTTTCCGCTCACCATTCCTCCCCGGAAGGAGGCGGCACGGGTTCGGCTGGTCTGCGGCCCGCGCCGTTGCAGAAAGTATACGGCATAGGAAGTACATCTGTAAAATGAACAATTTGATAGGCTGCATTCTAAAATTAGAATAGATTGCACATTATTGTAGAACTTTTATTGCTATATTTGTGGCATATCCACAGTATCATGCCTTTTGCGTATGGACGAATGCGCGGGGGGAATGCTGTGCTTCATTTTTAACAATTTCACAGTAGAAACTTTGTGCGGCTTTTTCTGGAAATTTTTTTATTCTTCGATTATGATAGGGACAGCATCACCGAGGACGTGGAGGTAGCTATGGATATTCAGCACTTGAAATATTTTGTCGAAGTGGTCCGGCAGGAGAGCTTTACCCGCGCAGCCGCCCAGCTTTTTGTGACACAGCCCATGCTGACCCGTTCCATCAAGCAACTGGAGGAATCGCTGAATGTTCTGCTCATTGAACGCACCAGCAAGAGCTTTCGCCTGACCGATGCGGGACGGGTCCTGTACGAGCGGGCCCAGGAGTTTCTCATGCAGTATGAGGCGATCTTCCAGACCATGGCGGACGTGCGCTCGGTCAAGACCGGAGAGGTACGGCTGAGTATTCCCGGGGTGCTGCTGGACATGTATTTTCCCGAGCTGTTTGCCAGCTTTCACCGGCAATACCCCGGCATCGACATCAGCCTGGTGGAGGAGGGCTCCAAGCTCACCGCCGCCTCGGTGGGATTGGGAAAGGCGGATCTGGGACTGGTCATGCTCCCGGTGGAGGAGCCGTCCCGCTTTGAAAGCCACCTTCTGGTCAGCGATGTGTGTCAGCTTGTGGTGAGCCGGGAGCATCCCTTTGCCCAGATGCCCGGCGTACATATCCGCGAGCTGAGAGGGGAGACCATTCTGACCTTCAGTGAAACGGCCACCCTGCACGACACCTTTATTCAGATGTGCGGCGAGCAGGGCTTTGCCCCCCGCATTGCCTATAAAAGCCTGATGCCTGGCTTCAGTTTCAAGATGGTGGCCATGCAGCAGTGCATCGCCTTGCTGCCCCTGCCGCTGATCCTCCACGGGATGTGCGACAAGCTTGTCACCGTGCCCCTGGAGCCGCGCATCGTGTGGGATATTGCCATCATCCGCAGGAGACAGGGCTATCACTCCTTTGCCGCCGCACAGTTGTTCGACCATATTCGCGCCCACTTTGCAGAGCGGAAGCCCTTAATGGAAAAGGCCGGCCCGTCATAAGACGGGCCGGCCTTTAGGCGGTTAATAAGCCTTCCTGCTAAGGTTTTCGAAGGGAAGGATAGTGTGAAAGGGAACCGTCAGGGTTCCCTTTCGCGTGGGATCAAACAACTTTTTGAAACTCGTTTAGAGTTTCAAAAAGTTCAGCAGCCTGTCGAAAAAAGGTTTCGACAGGCTGAGGCCGGCCCGTCATAAGACGGGCCGGCCTTTAGGCGGTTAATAAGCCTTCCTGCTAAGGTTTTCGAAGGGAAGGATAGTGTGAAAGGGAACCGTCAGGGTTCCCTTTCGCGTGGGATCAAACAACTTTTTG
>CDYJ01032483.1_pt1 | contig 31712 bp, 27 predicted proteins | sample 557501 | NCBI WGS metagenome assembly CDYJ01 (sample SAMEA3182079, study PRJEB8094) | gut metagenome | biome: human; feature: gut; material: Stool; isolation source: human stools | place: Canada | collected 2012-11-20
TGGTACGCCGCCTTCCACCGCAAGGAGGACAGCGTCCATATCCACATGGTGGTGTTCTCCTCCGATCCCAAGGAGGGCTACCTCACCAGGCAGGGTATCCAGCAGGTGAAGTCCGCCTTCGGCCGGCGGATTTTCCAACAGGATTTGCTCCACGTCTACGAACAGAAAACCGAATACCGGGACGCTCTGGGCCGGGATGCGGAGCGCACCATGGCAGAGCTGATCGCCCAGATGGAGACTGGCCAGATCCAAAATGAAAACCTGGAGCGGCTGGTGCTGGAGCTGGCCCAGCGGCTGCACAACACCCAGGGCAAAAAAGTCTACGGCTACCTGCCACCCAAAACCAAAGTATTGGTGGACGCCATCGTGGATGAGCTGGCAAAGGACGAGCGTGTGGCCGCCGCCTATGACCTGTGGAACCAGATGCGGGAGGAGGTGTGCCGCACCTATTCTGAGCAGTTGCCGGAGCGTCTGCCCCTCTCCCGGCAGAAGGAGTTCAAGGCTGTGCGCAACATGGTCGTCCGTGAGGTGCTCCAGCTGGGGCGGTGGGAGCATCCCACAGCAGATGAGATGGTATACATGCCCACACCGTCGGACACATCGCCTGCACAATCGGGCCTGCCGCATGGGACACATCACCCACAGCAGGAGGCCGCACACCACCAGCAAACACAGACACATCGGGCGGTATCCCACGCGGATACCGCCCGATGTGTCCTCCGGCTGTTCCACAACATGGGCCGCATCTTCCGGGAACAGTCCGCCTCCGATGCCATCCAGGCTGGCCTGCACATCGATAAGAAGCGCCGCCGGATGCTCCGGGAGAAGCGCATGGCCCTGGGTCATAAGGCGGATGACCATGAGGAAATCCCCCGGTATTCTCAAAGATAAGATGGGGGACTGCCATTGAACTGGCAGTCCCCCGTGGTTTCTCCCGCTACTTCGGCTCCAGAAACCCGATGACCATATCTGCCGCCTCTGCGGAGATATCCTCCGGAGCACGCTCCACAAAGGAGGCATGGCGGCTGTTCAGATCCAACATCCGGGCCTGATCACACAGGATGACCCCGTCTGTCTTGGTGCGCTCATCCAGCCGGAGGTGGAACGGGTGGCCCCGGTCTGTATGGGTGATGGGGCAAACCATGGTCAGGCTGCTGACCCGGTTGAACAGGTTGTTGCTGATCACCAAGGCAGGACGGCGGCCTTTCTGCTCATGGCCGGACTGGTGATCAAAGTCCAGATAGACGATATCTCCCTGTTCAAAAATCGTCACCATGCCTCAGAGCCCTCCGCCTTCCCCCAGTCCAGCTCTTCGCCCTCTATCCGGTCAATCTGGTCAATGGGTTTTCCGTAGAACGCGGTAAGGCGTTCCTCCAGGGTGCGGTGCGGGATGGCAGAGGTACGTCGGATGTTGATACCATCATCCATCTGCACCAGTTCCACCCGGTCATGTTCCTTCAGACCAACTGCGTCCAGGAGCGCCTTGGGGATTCGCAGGCCCTGGCTGTTGCCCCATTTTTGGATTGTCGCGTACATAGACGACACCTGCCTTTCAAAGACAGTATATACAGAGTATAAACAAAAGTCAACCATTTGATCCGAGGTAAATCCACATGGGAACCTATATCCACTTTACGAACGAGCAGAAGGAGCGAGCCAACTCCGTTGATCTGGAGGAGTTCCTGCGGCGGCGGGGCGAGAAGCTGCTGCGTTCCGGGCGGGAGTTCCGGCTGGAGCGGCGGCACCGCATCACCGTCCGGGGCAGCGAGTGGTACGACCACGCCGCCCGGCAGGGCGGCTACGCGGTCAGCTTTGTCCAACACTACTACGGCATGAGCTATCAGGAGGCCATGGAGCTCCTGCTGGGGAATGAATTGGGGGAGACATATCCCGCCGCAGAGCCAAAACGGGAGGAGCCGCCCAAACCCTTCGCCCTGCCGCCGCCCCATACCGATATGCGCCGTGTGTACGCCTACCTCATGAAACAGCGGCACATCAGCCGGGGGGTGATCAGCCACTTCGCCCGGGCCGGACTGTTGTACGAGGACACCCAATATCACAACTGTGTCTTTGTGGGGACAGACGAGCAGGGCGTTCCCCGGCACGCCCATAAGCGGAGCACCAACAGCCAGGGCAAGTCCTTCAAAGTCAACGTGGAGGGCAGCAGGCCCCAGTACAGCTTCCACCACGTGGGACAGGACGGCCTGCTCTATGTGTTCGAGGCCCCGATTGATCTGCTGAGCTTCCTCACGCTGTACCCGGACAGATGGCAGGAGCACAGCTATGTGGCCCTGTGCGGTACCGGCGGCCAGGCCATACATTGGATGCTGAAGCAGAACACCGGCCTCCGGGATGTGGTGCTCTGCTTGGATCACGACGAGCCCGGACAGACGGCGGCCAAGCGCATCCAGGAAGAGTTACAGGGGGCAGGATACCACAGCGGCATCCTGCTCCCTGTACATAAGGACTGGAACGACGACTTGGTGCAGGGACAGACTGTGACCGGCTCTGCAATGACCATGGGGCAGAGTATGTAGGCCACAGAGGCGCACCGTCCGTCAAGGGGATGGTACGCCCTGCCGCTGAACCGGGGGCCGGTTCATTTTGGCCCGCCCAGAAGGTCACACTGGAAGGTGATCTAAATACAGAGAACTAACAACAAGAAGGGAGATGACCGCTGTGAACAACGATACCTGGATGCTGATCCTCCTGCTGGCGGTGGTATTCAGCGCTCTGGTCGCCATCACCGCCTTTTCCGGCCGGGGCAGCCTGGACAGCATCAAGAGCAAAACCGTGGGTGACGGCCAGCACGGAACCGCCCGCTGGGCCACACCAGGGGAAATCAAGAAGACCTTCCGCTCCGTCCCCTTCCAGACCGCGCTGTGGCGGAAAGGGGAACGCCTCCCGAGCGCACAGGGGCTGGTGTTGGGCTGTACCGGAAAGAAGGGGCAGCTCACAGCCCTGGTGGATTCGGACGACATTCACTGCCTCATGATCGGCGCCTCCGGCGTGGGCAAGACCGCCTTCTTCCTGTATCCCAACCTGGAATATGCCTGCGCCAGCGGCATGAGCTTCTTTGCCAGTGACACCAAGGGCGATCTGGCCCGGAACTATGGGGCCATTGCCCGGGACTGCTATGGCTACCAGGTGGCGGTGGTGGATCTCCGCAACCCGACAAAGTCCGATGGCTACAACCTACTCACCCTGATCAACCATTACATGGACGCATGCCGGAGAGATCCGGCTGATCTGGCCGCCCGGGCCAAGGCGGAGAAGTATGCCAAGATCCTGTCCAAGACCATCATCAACCCGGAGGGGGAGAACTTCGGTCAGAACCAGTATTTTTACGATGCAGCGGAAGGCGTGCTCACCGCCGTCACCCTGCTGCTGGCGGAGTACCTGCCGCCCAGGGAGATCGACGGAGCGCTGCGGGAGCGGAGGCACATCGTATCCGTGTTCAAGCTGGTGCAGGAGCTCCTGGCCCCCAGCATCCTGCCGGGCAAGAATGAGTTCCAGCTTCTCATGGAGCGTCTGCCGGAGGAGCACAAAGCCCGCTGGTTTTCCGGCTCCGCCCTCACCGCCGCCGACCAGGCCATGGCCTCCGTCATGTCCACCGTCCTCTCCCGGCTGAACACCTTCCTGGACTCAGAGCTGGAGCAGGTGCTGTGCTTCGACAGCGCCATAGACGCCGAGAGCTTTGCCGCAAAGAGATCCGCCATCTTCCTCATCCTTCCGGAGGAGGACACGACCAAGAACTTCATGGCCGGACTGATGATCCAGACCCTGAGCCGGGAGCTGTTCTCTGTGGCGGATGAGCATGACGGAAAGCTGCTCAACCGGGTGGTGTTTTTCTGTGACGAGCTGGGTACCATGCCCGCCTTCGATATCCTGCCCCTGTTCTCGGCTGGCCGCTCCCGGCGTCTGACCCTGGTACCCATCATTCAGTCCCTGGCCCAGTTGGAGAAGAACTACGGCAAGGAGGGGGCGGAGATCCTGACGGACAACTGCCAGGACACCATCTTCGGCGGCTTCGCGCCCAACAGCCAGACCGCCGAAGTGCTCTCTAAGGCTCTGGGCAGCCGCACCGTGATGAGCGGCTCCATCTCCAGGGGGAAGAATGACCCCAGCCAGAGCCTCCAGATGATCCAGCGGCCCCTCATGACCCCGGATGAACTCAAGTCCATTCCCAAGGGGCACTTCATCGTCATGAAAACAGGCACGCACCCCATGCAGACCCGCCTGCGGCTGTTCCTGGAGTGGGGGATTACCTTCGGGGAACCCTACCAGATGCCTCAGCAGGCCGCCCGAAAGGTGTACTATGCCAGCAAGGCAGAACTGACCAGTGCCATCTATCGGGCGTTTCCCCTCCGGACAGGGAGAACTGATTACCATACGGGGAAGGAGCAGAAATAGAAATGAGCTATTTTAACGAGGTCTACAATGACCCAGAACTGAGCGCCAGGGCCAAGCAGGTATTGGTGTACCTCCATGACCGGGCAAACAAGGATGGCGAGAGCTGGTACGCCATCAACACCATGGCCAAAGATCTCAGCCTTTCCCGTTCCACTATAAAGCGGGCCCTGGCGGAACTGATCCGCCAGGGCCGAGTGGAGAAGCATATGCGGTTTCGAGAGAACGGTGGGTGTACTTCGAACTGTTATCAAATAAAGCAATTAATGCGCATCTAATGTGATAACTCAGTCAGTTAAGATATAGGGCTTATCCCAAAATTAAAGTAAATGTGATAAAATGTACACGGGTGATAGAAATGGAGACGGTATCAGCGGGAAAGAAAGCTACAAGATCATGGACAATATCAGACGAATTATGGGAAAGAATTGAGGGATACATACCCCAGCATAAACGCGATCCGCAAAAAAGATACCAACATTCACCAGGGCAGGGGCGACGGCCATTGCCAGCGCGGAAGGTGCTGGAGGGAATATTTTATGTTCTGCGCACAGGCTGCCAGTGGAAAGCGGTCCCGCGGGAATACGGGAGCGGGAGTCCGGTTCATCGCAGATTTCAAGAATGGCAAAAGGCAGGTTTTTTCGAGGAAATATGGGCGCTGGCCTTGACGTAGTATGATGAGTTGGAGGGTATTGGGTGGGAATGGTAAAGTATAGACGGCAGCATGGTCAAGGCGCCGCTCGCGTTGGAGTCTGTGGGAAAAAATCCTACGGACCGAGGAAAATTGGGGACAAAACGTTCTGTTCTGACGGATAAAAATGGGTTGCCGTTGGCTGTGGTCCTCTCCGGAGTAAACACACATGATGTGAAGCTGCTGGGAGATACGCTTGACCGCCTGGTGGTAGAACGTCCCAAAACCAGTGAGAGAAAACCGCAAAACCTTTGTATGGATGCGGGTTATACTGGCCATCAAGACGAGGTGGAATACAGAAATTACATCGCGCACATCCGCCCTCGCGGGGAGGAAAAAAGATGTTGGAACATGACCCCGGCTTCCGAGCCCGCCGCTGGGTTGTAGAAGTGGTACATTCTTTTATGAACCGCTTTCGAAAACTCCTGGTTCGATGCGAAAAGAAGGCGGTCAACTACCTGGCCTTGGTTCAGTTCGCCTGTGCTATTATTGTTTGGCGTAACTTGATCCCTGTTTATCGGTAATTTGGGGATAAGCTCTTAATATAATCGCCTGTCTATTGAAATTATAACCGCATAAGACCCCGCATCGGGGGACTTTCCCGCTTTTCAATCACGCCTCCGCCACCACAAAAGCGGCGGCCACGCCGCCCGTGGTGGTGATCGAAACGAAAAGCGACGCGATCCCGGCGCGATCCAGTATCGCTTTCAGAGACTCATCGACATAGATGTACGGGCTCCCGTCCTCCCGGTTCCTTGTCTCGATCCTGCGATAGTCAAAGCTCTTTTCCGACAAATTAGGGGCGATGGCCTTGAACGCAGCCTCCTTTACTGCAAAGCGGGACGCAAGGTATTCTGTGGGGACGCTTTTTTCATGGGCGGCGGACAGTTCTTTCTCGGTAAACATTCTGAACAGGGCGCCTTCCGACACTCGCTCCAGCAGTCCTGCCATATCGCCGACAACTACAGCGTCGATCCCGATTCCACGAATCATGGTTCGCTTTTTCCCTTCAAAAATTATAGTATGCCTCCGTCACTTTTCCAGTGCGGAATTTTGGAACTGATAGGAGAGGATATAATAGTGCCGCTCCGCGGGGGATTCGGGAATCTTCCCCAACAGTTCGTTGAGCCGTTCAAAGCGGTAATTCAGCGAGGAGCGGTGCATATTCATCGCCTTTGCCGTCTGGACCAGATTCCTGTCGTTCAGATAGTACATATAGAGCGTGTAGGCCAGCTCAGTGTTGTGCTTCTGATCGTACTCCGAAAGGCATTTCAGCGCGGGAGAGAGAAAGACCTCCAGAGGTTCCTTTTGTAGAAACAGATTTTTCAGGTAGACGAGATAGTAGTCCTCGTAGCGGTAGAGTCCGGGGATATCCTTCACGGATCGCGCCGCCTCCAGCGCTCTCAGAGCCTGGTTGAAGTAGGACCGCACCTGCATGATGTCAGAGAAATTATTGCTGAGGGAGGCATACAGCTTGTTTTTTACACAGAACGTGCGGAACGCCTCACAGGACGAGTCGGAGAGCTTGCCGTTGAGCATGACCGGGATTAGCGCGAGGATCTTTTTCTCATAGATCACGATCCTGCAATTGGCGAAGCAGTATTCCAGTTGGTTCCGAATCTGAAGCATATTGACGGCCCCTGGCGTCAACTCCGTGGAGATGACCAGACAGCGCATATTGTCGGGGAAGGTGCGATCCAGCTGGTGGATAAACGCCTGATAGGCGCCGCTGACCACGATGGCCTCGTCCAGCAGGTCGAGGATAAAATGCTCGGAGGGGCGCTTCCCGTTCTGGTGCAGCAGCTCGTCGTGCTTCATTTGCAGATAGACGTAATTGCGCAGGACCATCAGCAATTCGCTGTCAAGTTCAGTAAAGGTGTGGTCGAACTCGTTAACGACGATATGCCCGTAGTCCTTCTCCGCGCTGATGGACACCAAAAGCTGATTGATCTGCATTTGTTCATGGAACGCTACAATGGGGCTGTTGCTCTTTTTCACCCTGCTGTGGAGTGCTCCGCGGTTGGCGAAGGTATAGTCCCCGCTAGAGAACCCGCCGTTTTCCAGCAGCATATCCGACAACTGGGACCCCTGCACCTGGAGCGCCTTTCTGGTTACACCCGCGATCCGATAGGAGGAATCGAAGATCACGAGAGGGTTTTTCAGAAAGGGATATGCCGCGTCGACAAGGGCCTGCACACCGGCACCGTTGGTCAGCACTCCCAACAGCATAGCGCTCATGGCGCTTTTCCTACTGTCCACATAAAACTGTTCCTGGATGGCCCGGACGATCCGCTCCTGCTGATCCGTGCGGATCAGCAGGACACAGCCCTGCCAGACGTTCAGCAGCCGCGTTTTATCAAAGGCGGCTCCGGCGCAAAACACCAAGTGTCCAGTTGCGCTGGGCGTCAGCCGCTTGACGGCCTCTAGGCTGTCGCTGATATACACCGTGTCCGGCAGAGGCGGGGCACACTGATCCCGCAGGATCTCCCAGCGCGTCAGTCCGTCCTCCCCCATCGGGGCGCCCAGCACCTCGGCTGTATCATGGGCGGCGAAAAATTCCTTGAGCGAATTGATCGTAATGCACATAAAATCGTTACTCCTCCACGATACTACTACTCCATTTTATACATCATTATAACCAATTGTCTGGTTGGCCTCATCATACAAGTTTGCAGGAAACGGCCGCGTTTTTTCCTAAAGCTATGTATGTGGTTTTCCGTTACCGCCGACTTTATAATTATAATACACAAAAGCAACACGGCTTGCAACCGGAATGTTATCAAACTCTCACGAAAAATAGGAGGAATACCGAAATGAAAGACGCCTATACGATCCTGACCGTGAATCCGGGCTCTACCGGGACCAAGCTGGGGCTGGTACGAGGGGACGAGATCCTGCTGGATCTGAATGTGGACACCCCCAAGGAGGCCTTCGCGGACTGCCCCAATTTCGTGGATCAGGTGCCCAGGCGGGAGCAGATGATCTGGGACATGCTCCGGAGCGCCAAGGTGGAGCTCGAATCCATTGACGCTGTGTCCGGCCGGGGCGTGGGCGTCCACTCCTGTACGGGCGGTACATATCTCATCAACGACCTGGCCTATGAGCACGCCCTGCATGACGTGGAGGGCATCAACCACCCGGCCACGCTGGGCATTGTTCTGGCGGCCAAAATCGCCGGTAAGCTGAACGTACCCGCCTATTTCGTCAATCCCATGAGCACGGACGAGCTGAGCGACGTGGCCCGCATGACCGGCATCCGCGGCCTGTACCGTCCCTCCCACGCCCATCCCCTGAACATGAAACAGGTGGCCATCCACCACAGTGAGTTGATGGGCAAACGCTATGAGGACTGCAACTATGTGATCATGCACATGGGCGGCGGCACCAGCATCGCGGCCCATGAGAAGGGCCGGGCCGTGGACAGCACCCGCATTGGCGACGGGCAAGGCCCCATCTGTCCTAATCGAAGCGGCGATCTGTGCATCGACGACGTAATGACTCTGATGCGGCGGGGCATGACGCTGGAGGAGATCAACGAGGTCGCCTCCCGCCGTGGCGGCCTGATGCAGCTTTGCGGCACCGACGACGTGCGCAAGATCCGGGGTGAGATGATCCCCGCCGGGGACAAACGGGCCAAGCTGGCGCTGGACGCCATGGAGTACACCATGGTCAAATGGGCGGCCATGATGGCGGGCGCGCTCCGGGGCAAGGTGGACGCCATCCTGATGACCGGTGGCTTGGCCAACGACAAGGTTCTGGTGGAACAGCTCAAGAAGGACCTGAGCTGGATCGCCCCCATCTACGTCTATCCCGGCAGCTTTGAGACTGAGGCGCTGGCGGCCGGCGCGGCCCGAGTGCTGAGCGGCGCAGAGAAAGTGAAGGAGTACACGGGCAAGCCGGTGTGGGACAGCTTTGACTTTGACTGATCCGGACCGGATGGAGTTCCCCGCGTTCGCGCCCCGTTGCCCTGAGGGCGCTCTAGAGATCGAACTCACAGTCGCCCCCTGCCAGACGGACCCATCGGGCCGGATGACGCCCCAGGCAGTGGCCGGGGTAATGGAAGCCGTTTTTCGGGAGCAGATGGAGGCGTGCGGCTGGGGCCGTGAGACGGTGGAACGGACAAACGTGACATGGGTGGTTGGCTGGACCTCGATCCTGATACGGCGGCCGCCCCGCGCAGGGGAAAAGCTCATGGTACGCATCTGGCCGGGGCGGAAGAAGCTGGCCATGCATGTGCGCAAGTATGCCTTTTTTTCAGAGAATGGCGAAGCGCTTGTCAGCGCGGCGGTACTGCTTCTGGCCATGGATCGGAGAAGCCGGAAGCTGACGATGGCGGCGGAAAGGCTGCATCTGCCGGAGGTGGTGATCCCCGGGGAGGCTGCCGTCCCGGAGCTGCGCGTGGATTTCCCCGGTGAATTGCCCCACCAGCGCACCCGGAAGGTACAGTCCCATGAGATCGACGAAAACGGCCACATGAACAACACATGTTATTTGGAATGGGTAAACAGTCTCTGCGGCGAGGACTGGCTGGGACAGCATGAACCCCAATCCATCTGGGTTCAGTATCTCAACGAGCTGACGGTGGGACAGGCTGTGAAGCTGGAGCACGTCACGCAGGGGCAGCGGCTTTACGTCCGCGGCACGACAAACGGTTCAACCGCCTTTCTTGCCGTCATCCAATATGCCTCCTGTGGCAGTCCGGTCAACGGTCAGGATTGCCTGCAGCATTTAAATTCTCCGCGGGACAGAACCAATCAAGACATTTTTGAAAGGAGTGGCAGAGAAGTATGATCGTAGAAAACAGAGGCCAACAGCAGAGCGTGCGGTATGTGGTGGACACCGACCGCTGCTGCGGGTGCAGGAGATGCATCCGCAGGTGCCAGGAAAACGTGTGGCACTGGAATGAGGAGCACCACCATGCGTATCCCAAGTATCCCGACGAGTGCGTCCTGTGCTACCAATGTGAGATGGATTGCCTGAACAATGTCATCGACATCCAGGTGATCTCCGCGCTACAGATCGATCCGCTGGAGTACAGCGCGGAACTGCTGAAGAAATGAGCGAGGGAGGCGAAATGAAAATGGCAGAGGTAAAAGATTACGGCGAACTGTTTACTGCGGATATTCTGGTCGTCGGCGGTAGTATGTCCGGCCTGACCACTGCTATCCGGGCAAAGGAGAACAACCCAGAGCTGGATATTCTGGTGATCGACAAGGGCATCATCGGCTGGAACGGCCAATCCACCAAGGCGGGCAACGGCATCCGCTCCACCTCCAAGCACCCGGACGGCGTGATGAACGCCCTTGGATATCTGGTACACGCCCACACCCCCTTCCTGAACGATCAGGAGTTCCTCAAGCGGTATCTGGAGGTTCACCGGGATAACATCGATTACATGAAGCACTGCGGCGTTCAGGTCTCCTGCGATGAGGACGGCAACGCCACCCCGCTGACCTTCATCCCCGACGCGCTGGACATGGCGGGCGTCTCCATCAACGTCAACGCGCAGCTCCGGGCCTTCGCCCTGAAGCTGGGCATCCGCCTCATGAGCCGGGTCAACGTCTTTGAGCTGCTGACCAGCAAGACCGGCAAAGTCATCGGTGCCATCGGCTTCGGCATGGACAAGGGCGAGTGTAAGATTTTCCACGCCAAGGCGGTGGCCATGGCCACCCAGGGCTGCCACTTCAAAAAAATCGGCCTGGAGTTCATGGGCTACGGCACCGGCGTGGGCGCCATGTACCGGGTCGGCGCAGTCATGCGGAACGTGGAGTTCTCCACCCAGGTGGACGTGGTGTTCAAAAAAACTAACACACCCATCTACGGCGGCTTCAACATGATTTGCAACAAGAACGGGGAGAACCTGACTCAGAAGTACATCGGCCACCTGGAGTGGGAGGTAACTCCCGCTCTGGTCAACGCCATGGTAAAAGAGGTCGCGGCGGGCAACGGGCCCCTGTGGGTGGATCTGGAGCAGCCCGACGAGGTTCGCATGATGATCGGCGGCACCGACATGGACGAGTCCACCCAGCGTATGATGCGGGACAAGATGGCCTGGGAGCATCTGGTGTTCTCAAAGACGGCCAAGAACATCGGCGAAGTGGGCACCAAGCCGGAGGCCACCATCAAGACCGTAATCCAGGTGGAACCCGTCAAGGTGGACACCGATATCAGGACGGACGTGGAGGGGCTCTGGGCCCCCGGCAAGGTCTCCACCCAGGGTAACGCCTATTTCGGCTGGACCCGCGGCGACGGCCTGGGCAACGCCTCCACCACCGGCATGATGGCCGGCGACAGCATCGCACCCTATGCCGCGGCGGCGGACTGGGACGCTCTGGATCTGGAGCAGATCGCGGCGTATAAGGAGAAGATCTACGCCCCGCTGAACCGGCCCAGCGGAAAGAGTCCAAAGGAGATCTATGATAGGATCGAGCGTTATATCTTCGACGTCAATAAGTGCGTCCTGAAAAGCGAGACCGAGATCCATAAGGTCTATCAGGACATCGAGGAGATGAAAAAGATCGTTCCCCAGCTCACCGCCGACGATCCCCACACCCTGGCCAAGTGCCTGGAGGCGGCGGATACCATCCTGTGCCTGGAGATGATCTTCCGCTCTGCCGATATGCGCAAGGAGAGCCGTGGCATCATGTATCCCCACTATCGGACCGACTACCCTGAGACCGATAATGAGAACTGGCTGAGATGGATCAACATCCGCCAGGGCAAGGACGGCGAGATGGAGCTGTTTACCGAGGATATTCCCATGTGGAGATACCCCATCCGTCCCGAGGGCTACAAGATCCCGGCAGGCCATGTAGAAGAATATTACGTCTAAAGAAGGGGGTGCGAGTATGAAAACGGTCAACATCAAGATCAATGGCTATGACTACGCTATGAAGCAAGGGATCACCATCCTGGACGCGTCCCTTGAGACGCTGAAGTTCCAACGGGAGTATCTGCGGCAGCCCATTCCCACGCTCTACTATCTGAAGGGCGTCAAGGATGTGGATGACTCCGGCGTCTGCGTCGTAGAGGCGGATGGCAAGCTGGTAAACGCCTCCACCACCCGCGTCTGCGAGGGCATGGAGATCCAGACCCGCAGCGACGCGGTGATGGCGGCCCGCAGAGAGGCCCTGGCGAAGATCTTGGCCATTCACAACAAGAGCTGCATCTACTGCGCCCGCTCCACCAGCTGTGAGCTCCAGGAACTGCTTCACGAGTACGGCTTCACCGATGAGGCGGACCTGCCCATGGAGAAGATCGAGCTGCCTGACAACTCCTCGGTGGTGCTGGTGCGGGACAACAACAAGTGCATCCGCTGCGGACGGTGTATCAACGTCTGCGCCAAGGTTCAGGCGGTGTCCGCCATCTGCGCCACCGGCGAGGGGCTGGACAAGACCATCGCCCCCGCCTCCCCCAAGGGCCTGGCCGCCGCCAGCTGTGTCAACTGCGGCCAGTGTGTGGCCGTGTGCCCAGTGGGCGCCCTCACTGAGAAGCCCCAGTGGGAGCAGGTGAAGGAGGCCATCGCCGATCCTGAAAAGTTCGTGGTTGTCCAGGTGGCGCCCGCTGTCCGGGCCGCTCTGGGTGAGACCTTCGAGTTCCCCCTAGGTGTGGACACCGAGGGCCGTATCGCCGGTGCGCTACGGAAGCTGGGCTTCGATAAGGTGTTCGATACCAAGGTGGGCGCCGATCTGACCATCATCGAGGAGGCCAACGAGCTGATCGAGCGGATTGAGAACGGCGGTGTGCTGCCTATGCTGACCTCCTGTTGCCCCGGCTGGATCAAGTACGCGGAGCACTTCTACCCGGATATGCTGGACAACCTGTCCTCCTGCAAGTCTCCCCACACCATGTTCGGCGCGCTCATCAAGTCCTGGTACGCGGAAAAGATGGGTATCCCCAAGGAGAAGATCGTCACCGTCAGCGTCATGCCCTGCACGGCGAAAAAGTTTGAGATCACCCGCCCCGACGAGTGCGGCGCGGATGTGCCGGACGTGGACTATGTGATCACCACCAACGAGCTGGGCGCCATGCTCAAGGACGCCGAGATCCAGTTGGAGGCCATCTCCCCCTCGGAGCGATTTGATGAACCTCTGGGTGAGGGAACCGGCGCGGGTGTGATCTTCGGCGCCAGCGGCGGCGTGATGGAGGCCGCCCTGCGCACCGCTGTGGAAAAGCTCACCGGGAAGCCTCTGGAGAACCTGGAGTTCACCGACGTGCGCGGCATGAACGGCATCAAGGAAGCCTCTTACGACCTCAACGGCACCCAGGTCAAGGTGGCTGTGGTCTCCGGTCTGGCCAACGCCAACGCCCTGCTGACCCGTATCAAGACCGGTGAGGCGGACTATCAGTTCGTGGAGATCATGGCCTGCCCCGGCGGCTGCGTCAACGGCGGCGGACAGCCTCACCAACCGGCGGTGGTACGGGCACTGCAGGATGTCCCCGCAGTGCGGGCAGCCGCGCTCTATCTCAACGACGACCAGAGCGTCCTGCGCAAGTCCCATGAGAACCCGGAGCTGAACAAGATCTACGCGGACTACCTTGGAAAGCCCGGCAGCGAGAAGGCCCACAAGCTGCTGCACACCAGCTACATCATGCGGTAAATCAGGCAAGGCCGGAAAACTCAATGGAACCATGCGGCGATCCGACTTGCCGCATGGATCCATTAACTTCCAACCAATCAATTCTATCAGACAGGAGGCTAGAAACGAAATGAGTTTCAACGATAACGTCCCGAAACTGAAGCCCTATTCCAGAAGCGTATCCATCATCGGCGTGGGCGCCACTCCATTTGTGCGCGTCCTGGACGACCCCGCCGTAGACGGCCTGTGTGAACCGGAACTCTTTGGCTACGCCGCCCGGGACGCCATGAAGGACGCCGGGATCGACGGCAGCGACGTGGAGTTCTACATCCACGGTCAGGCCGGCCCCGGCTGGACCAGCAACTACGCCACCCCCAATATGCACGTCGCCAACTGGATCGGCATGAAGGCCAAGGGTTCCTACCACCACAGCGAAGCCTGCGCCACGGGCTATGTGGCTCTGGAGACCGCGGTGCAGTTAGTGGCCTCCGGGCAGTATGACATGGTGCTGAGCGGTTGCATCGAGATGCCCTACTCCATCGCCTATCCCACCCGCGTGCTCACCAAGCGCCGCTTCGGCACCGACGCCATCTTCCATGAGACGCTGTGCTCCACCCTGCCCCGGGATTATACCCTGTTCACCCGCGGCGCCCTTCCCTTCAACTCCGAGTCCTGGCTGGACTATTACGTCAAAGAGAACAATATCAGCCCCGAGGACGTGGACGCCTTTATGACGGCGCTGTCCATTCACAGCCGCCGGGCCGCCGCGCTGAATCCCCTGTCCGCCATCACCAGCAAGACCTATGACGAGCTGGCCGCCGAGGCGGGCATGGACTCCGCTTATGAGTACCTCCACTCCAAGTTCAACCCACTGATCGGCAAGTATATGCGGGGTGCTCACTTTGAGCAGCGATGCGACGGCGCTGCCGCCGTAATCGTCTGCCCGACGGAGAAGGCTTACCAGTACACAGACCATCCCATCGAGGTGCTGGGCGTGGGCCACTCCTGTCTGGAGAACAGCAACCCGAGGCTGGAGATGCAGGCCACCACGAACGCCTACCGCCAGATGAAAGAGCTGACCGGCCTGACCGGCGCGGATATGGATCTATTCCTGACCAACGATTTCTATAACCAGTCCCAGATGCTGGCCGCCGAGATCTGCGAGTATCTGCCCAAGGGAGAGGGCTGGCAGTATGTCCGGGATGGCCGTATCGCCTTTGACGGGGACCGCCCGGTGAACTCCAACGGCGGGCGCTGCCATTACGGCCACGCGGCGGGCGCCTCCGGTCTGCACGATCTCTACGAGGCCGTGCACCAGATGCGCGGCGACGCCGGGGCCACCCAGGCGAAGCACGAGGTGAAGCGCACCATGCTCCGCGGCTTCGGCGGCGCGCAGAACCTGCTGAATATCATGTTGGAGAAAAAGTGAGATGGGAGGAAACGCTGTCATGACAAAGTATGATTTGAAGCCCATCGTAAAGACCTTTTATGACGCACTGGAAGAGGGCACGATATTGGGCCGCAAATGCCTGCGGTGCGGACACATCGAGTTTCCCCCGTTCCTCTGCTGCAACGCCTGCGGCGGTCTGGACACCGAGTGGGTGGATCTGACCAATGTGCGGGGCGTGGTCAAGCAGGCCCTGCCCACCAAGGGTGCTTTCGGCGACCCTGATTTCCGCAATCAGCACGGCGACTACTTCGCCGTCGAAGTGGAGATCCCCGGCGCCGACCCCTTTAACACCAGCCTTCTGCATGTGGATTACGACAAATACGCGGAGTTCGACAAGGCGATCAGCGAAAAGCCCGTGGCGGTCAAGCCGCTGATCATCCAGGACGAGGATGTCAAGGTCGTGGTGTGGGAGATCGACGGGGAGAGCGAGTTCAAGAAGATCCCCGAGTTGAAGCCCGCGAAGAAGGCCGAGGAGTCCGCCCCCGCGGCGGTCCCAGTCCCAGCTGGACCCGCCGGCGCGGACGATGAGATCGCCCAGACCGTCATCAGCTGCGCGGCGGAGGCCTACGGCGTAGACAAAGCGGCCATCACCCTGGACACCGACATCCGCGAGGACCTCTCCAACGAGTCCATGAAGATGATCGTGATGATCTCCGAGATTGAGGAGCGGCTTCAGGTCACCATCGAGATCCAGGAGGCCAGCCTGCTCAACACCGTCGGCGAGTTCGTCGCCACGGTAAAGGAGCGGAAGGGCATCACTGTCGATCCTCAGCCCGCGGGGACGCCGAACGCACCCCAGGCCAAGGAAAGCGCCGCGAAACGCGCCGCCGCCCCCGTGGACGACCCGGTGGGCCAGACCGTTATCGAATGCGCGGCCGAGGCCTACGGCGTGGACAAGGAGACTATCTCTCTGGACACGGACATCCGTGAGGACCTCTCCAACGAGTCCATGAAGATGATCGTGATGATCTCTGAGATCGAGGAGAGGCTCCAGGTCACCATCGAGATCCAGGAGGCCAGCCTGCTGAATACCATCGGCGAGTTCGTCGCCAAGGTGAAAGAGAGGCTTTGAGCATGAGCTTTATTGATTCGATTTATGAAAAGGCGAAGGCCGATGTAAAAACCATCGCCATTCCTGAGTACGACAACGACTACATGATGAAGGCCGCTGTAAAGGCCCATCACGACGGGATCGCCAATATCCTCCTGGTGGGCCCCGCCGCCGAGGTACAGGCGCGGGCGGACGAGCTGGGCCTGGACATCGCCGGCATCCCCATTGCTGACCCGGGGGACGAGACCTTTGTCAGCGCCCTTCTGGATCGCTATGCCGCCCTGCCGGAGAAAGTGATGCCCAAGAGCTTCATTGCCAAACGGATCACCAGCCCCCTGTACCTGGCTCTGGTGATCGAGGCCGTGGGCGACGCGGACGGCACGCTGGCCGGGGTGAACGCCACCACCTATGAGTTCATCATGGCGGCCAACAGCACCATCGGCCTGAAGCCCGGAGTCCCCACCGCGTCCGGCATGCTGATCGTGGAGGCGGAGGACTTCGGCGGCCAGCAGGGTACCTGCTTCGGTATGTCCGACGGCGCGGTCTGCATCTCTCCCACGGTGGAACAGCACGCCAGCATCGCCATCACCTCCTGCGCGACCTTCCGGGCCGTCACCGGAGAGGAGCCCCGCTGCGCCTTTCTCTCCTACTCCACCGACGGCAGCGGCGGCTCCAGTGAGCCGGTCAAAAAGATTCGGGCCGCCCTAGCGTTGGCTCAGCAGCAGCGTCCCGATTTGAAGATCGACGGCGAGTTTCAGACGGACGCCGCCATCGACGAGCGGGTGGGCTCGAAAAAGGTGAAGCGCCCCAGTGAGGTGGCCGGCCGGGCCAATGTGCTCATCTTCCCGGACGCCGCGGCCTGCAACATCGGCTCCAAGCTGGTTCTGCGCTTCAACAAAAGTGTTAAGCAGTACGGTCCGCTGTATCAGGGCTTCCGGCTCCCCATTCTGGACTGCTCCCGGAGTTCCACCGACGACACGCTCTACGACAACATCGCGCTGCTCAGCGTGCTTGCCGCGGATAAGCAGTCGTAATCCGAATAGAAGCCTCGCCAGACGGCCTTAAGAGCTTATCCCCAAATTACCGATAAACAGGGATCAAGTTACGCCAAACAATAATAGCACAGGCGAACTGAACCAAGGCCAGGTAGTTGACCGCCTTCTTTTCGCATCGAACCAGGAGTTTTCGAAAGCGGTTCATAAAAGAATGTACCACTTCTACAACCCAACGGCGGGCTCGGAAGCCGGGGTCATGTTCCAACATCTTTTTTCCTCCCCGCGAGGGCGGATGTGCGCGATGTAATTTCTGTATTCCACCTCGTCTTGATGGCCAGTATAACCCGCATAAAATATTCCCTCCAGCACCTTCCGCGCTGGCAATGGCCGTCGCCCCTGCCCTGGTGAATGTTGGTATCTTTTTTGCGGATCGCGTTTATGCTGGGGTATGTATCCCTCAATTCTTTCCCATAATTCGTCTGATATTGTCCATGATCTTGTAGCTTTCTTTCCCGCTGATACCGTCTCCATTTCTATCACCCGTGTACATTTTATCACATTTACTTTAATTTTGGGATAAGCCATTATAGTTTCTCTCCGTCCGAATATAATACTTCCATTGGCCACGGTCTGCCCTCCGGCATTGATGGCGACGCCGGTTGTGCCCACCGGCAAATAGGACCGGATGGCAGCCTCACAGTCGGCATCGCATCCCGTGGGAGGTGGAACCGGTACGGGCAGATAGGTGATGGCATTGTTATAGGAGGCACTGGTAATGCGCACCGAGGCAATACGACAGATGGAGACAGCCTCCTGAGGCACCCCCTGGCTGTTGACTAGCTGGAGCAGTCCGGCATTCGGCCCGGCAGGGAGCAGCGAACCGAGGCGACCACTGCTGTTATTTCCGCTATCCATAGCGACTACCGCATTATCATTCGGATAGAGCTGGATGAGCTGCTGGAGCACATTCCGCATCTGTTGAACACAGGCGCAGCCCACCGCAGCGGCAGTTGGACCAGTGGGGCCGGTAGGACCAGCCGGCCCGGTTGCTCCAACAGGCCCCGTACTTCCTGGCGCTCCGTCTCTGCCCTGCGGCCCCGTCGGTCCGGAGGGACCCTGCGGCCCGGTAGGGCCGGTCTCACCCGCTGTCCCAGCCGGGCCTGTAGCCCCCATGGGTCCGGCCGGGCCCGTCGGCCCGGTGGCTCCAACAGGCCCCGTACTCCCTGGCGCTCCGTCTCTGCCCTGCGGCCCCGTCGGTCCCACAGCACCAGTAGGGCCCGGACTACCCGGAATGCCTTGCGGGCCCGTCGGGCCTTGCGGCCCTACCGGCCCTGGTACAGGGCAGCAGACCGGACAACACACCGTTCTTTGCACCTGCTCATCAAAATGGCCGTTCGGCCGATAAACATTCATAACAACTGGCACGACCCCTTTATAGCATAGTTGGGCACTCGCCCATATCAGCATATGCGGCGGCACCGCGCCCGGACATAGGTACTCAACAGGCAAAAACAGAATTCTGAAAGTATCAGGCGTCAAAAGCACAACGGCCCATGGCCTGCACACAGGCCTGGATGGCGGCTGAATCCGGCATGGCAGGAATGGCGCCCTTGGCGGTTGTTGTCAGGCCGCCCGCAGCATTGGCGACACGGGTGGCGGATACCCACTCCTCCAGGGTGAGCGCCTCCAGTGCGGTCCGGCCCCGGCCGGGGAGCTGCGCAAGCAGGGCGCCCCAAAAGGCGTCTCCTGCCCCTGTGGTATCCACGGCGTTTACGGGAAAGGCGGGAAGAGCCCCCTCCCCTGACGGTGTGCGGAAATACGCCCCCTCCTTGCCCCGGGTAATAAAGACCGCAGACGGTCCCATAGCCTGAAGCTTTTCGGCCCCACTAGGCAGGGTGCTCTCTCCGGTAAGCAGACACATCTCCTCTTCGCTCACCTTCAGTATATCCGTTAGCTCCAGGGCGGCACAGAGCGCGCGGCGTGCAGCTTCCACACTAGGCCAAAGGAAAGGACGGTAGTTGGGATCATAGCTGATAAGAGCCCCCGCCTCCCTGGCCCTCCGTGCGGCCCACAGGGTGGTTCCGCGGCAAGGCTCCTTGGTGAGGGAGACGGAGCCAAAGTGGAATATCCGGCACCCCTCCAACAGGGTGTCATCCACCTCCTCCGGCCGGAGCATCACATCCGCCCCTGGATCTCGATAGAAGGAGAAGGAGCGGTCGCCGTACTCATCCAATTGAACAAAGGCCAGGGTCGTGGGCACCCGGTCATCCCGGCGCAGGGCGGAGCAGTCAATACCGGCTTTCTCCATGTGCTCCTGAAGAAAGCGGCCAAAGGCATCCCGGCCCACCTTGCCCACAAAGGCGGTGCTTCTGCCCAGCTTGGATGCCATAGCCAGTACGTTGGCCGGCGCACCGCCTGGGTTCTGGCTGAACAGAGGCATTCCCATCTCATTGATGCCGGCGGGCGTAAAGTCGATCAAACTCTCGCCCAGTGCTACTATGTCATACATGTATTCACCTCATATCAGCGCGGCGGGCGGCTCCTGCCGCCCGCCCTGCCCCTTGGTCATTCTTCACAAGGAGCTACATCGATCAGGACCTTCATGGTGGCCTCCCGGTTGGCATCGATGTATTCATAGGCTTTCTGATAGTCCCCGAAGGCAAAGTGCCGGCTCATCAGGGGCTTGAGCTGGATTTTCCCCTCACTGACCAGACGGATGGCATCCACATAGTCCTCATGCCGGTACATCATGGTGCTGTCCAGATCCAGCTCGTGGTCATTAAGCAGGGCCAGATCCACATGGGCCATTCCTGCGTATACTGCGACCAGAACCAGCTTGCTGCCCTTGCGGGCATACTGGATAGCCTGTCCCATGGTGGTATCGTTGCCTGCGCAGTCGTAAATAACATCCGCCTTGTCCGGACCGAAGCACTCTACCATGACTTCACCAAAATTACGTATCCGAGTGTTCACTGCGAAGTCCGCCCCACAGCTCCGGGCCAGCTCCAGCCGGGCGTCGGAGATATCGGTAATGAGCACCTGGGCCGCCCCCAGAGCCTTGCAGCTCTGGGCCAGCAGAATACCGATGGGGCCGGAACCCAAAATGGCCACTTTGGCGCCCGCCAGCTCCGGAAAGCGTTTAGCTGCATGAACGGCCACAGCCAGCGGCTCAATCATAGCCCCTTCATTAAAACTCATTGTGTCGGGAAGCGGAGTAATCTTAGCCGCATCCACCGCAAAAAATTCGCTGGCGGTACCAGTGGTCTGGAACCCCATCACCTTGAGTTCCTCGCAGAGATTGTATTTGCCATGGCGGCAGGGGTAGCACCTGCCGCATACCACCTGTGGCTCGATGGTGACACGCTGTCCCACCCGGAGGCTGGTGACTCCCTTTCCAAGCGCGGCAATCTCCCCCGACACCTCGTGGCCTTGGGTGACGGGATATTTCGTAAACGGGTGTTCACCGTGATAGACATGGATATCCGAGCCGCACACGCCGATGCGCATGATTTTGACCAGTACCTCACCGGCCTTTGGCTCAGGGATTGGAACCTCCCGGAATTCAATGACCCCCGGGGCTGTCATAAGCTGCTGCAGCATGGCTTTTCCTCCTCAACTCTTTTCACAGTACCACCGGGGGCCGCCAGCACTGATGAGTATGATGTTGCTGTTGGCGGTAAAGTCCCCGGTACGGATGGCAAATTTTACTTGGCGTGTCAGTTCGTCCCGAAAGTAGGGATGGCCGACCACCTGGCAGGGCAGCTCAGGTGGAAAACATGCCTTGAACTCCCGCTCGCGGCTGGGACTCACATCCAGGGTGGCCTGGCTCAGAATGATACCCTCCACACTGAAGTGCTTGAGCAGCTCCTTGAGCACATCTACCGCTGTGGGGACGTTTTCCGCCAGCGAGAGGTCGATTACCCTGGTGCTGTCCGGGATAGCCAGACCGGCGTCAGCGATCAGCAGCCGGTCGGTGTGTCCCATCCGGGCCAGTTCGGCCGCAATATCCCGGTTCAGGATGCCAGTCTCCGTCATAATACCACCCTCCCCCTATTTGCGGTCGTAGCAGCTCATGAGCAGCTCATACATCTCTGGAATGGTGGCGACACGGGGATTGTTGGCATAGTCGCCCAGTACCTGGCCGCAGTCTGCAATCTCCCGGATATCCTCTTTGGTCACGTTCAGCTCCCGGAAGTTGATCCAAAGGCCGATCCTCTTAAGGAAGCAGTCAATGGCATCGCAGCTTCTCTCCGCGGCCACAGCATCGCTCTCCCGCTCCAGGGAGGGCTCAAAGATCCGGCCTACCGTGGCGAACTTGTGCTCAGCGGCGGGATAGGTATACCGGGTAAAAGCGGGATAGAAGACTGCCAGAGACTGGCCGTGGGTGACATGGGGACAGTGGCCGCCGATCTGCATGCCCAGGCCGTGGGGCAAAGTGACACCGGCGGATGCGTTGGTGAGACCGCCCAAGGTGTCGGCCCAGGCCATCTGGCTGCGGGCCTCCAGGTCGGAGCCGTCGGCCAGCGCCCTGGGGAGGTATGCGGCGATAATACGGATGGCATCCAGGGCCATGCACTCCACCAGCGGGTTGGTGTTGACGGAGAGATATGCCTCAAAATTATGGCAGAAGGCATCAAAACCGGTCTGCGCAGTTACGCTGGCGGGCAGGGAAAGGGTAACCTCGGGATCTACAATGGCTGCGCGGGGGAAAATATTCTTGTTCCAGATAGCGCTTTTGTCCTTGGCACTGGTCTTGGTAATGACGGCACATGGGGTGGTCTGGCTGCCGGTGCCGGCGGTCGTGCTGATGGCCAGAATGGGCAGCGTCTGCTCCGTTGGGCCTGCGGTGTGGCAGTTGTAATCCCAGGCGGTACCGGGATGGGTGGCCTCCACAGCGATGGCCTTGGCGGTATCCATGGAGGAGCCGCCGCCCAAACCGATCACCACATCCACCCCCTCGGCCTTTGCCAGCTCCGCTCCTCTGGTGACCAGTTCAGTGGTTGGGTTTGGGATCACGCCGTCATAGTGCACACAGGCCACACCTGCGTCAGCCAGGCTTTTTTTGACCTTGGCGTACAGTTCTGCCACCGCAGGGAACTCGGGGACGGTCACCAGCATGGCCTTTTTCCCATAGCGGGCAGCAAGGGCCCCCGCCTCGGTGACGCGGCCGGCGCCGAAAATGATCTCGGTGGGGGCAAAATAATCAAAGTGCTTCATTTCATTCACTCCTTTTGATTTTGTTTCCAGAGAATTGGGCTCCGGCACAAGCAGGCTGGGTGCTGGGCAGTAAATGCCGGAGGGGGTACACTTCGTTTCCACAAAAAGGGCCCGCAGGAGCAGGGCGTGTGGCTCTGTCCTGCGGGCATGGTATCAGAGGGCTGCCCTTTTATTTGGGGTAGTACTCGTCCACGTTCTCCTTGGTCACGATGGTAACGCCGGTGTCCACGTTCTGGGGCAGCGCCTTGGCGGACAGGCCGTTGGCCTCGGTATAGAGGAACATCATGCTCCAGAAGCCCATGTTATACATCCCCTGGGCAACAGTGGCGTCAATCTCACCGTTCTTCACTTTGTCCAGCACGGTGGTGTCCACGTCGAAAGCCAGCACACGCAGATCTTTGCCGGACTCAGCCACGGCGGTAGGGCCAGCGGTACCGGCGATACCGTCCACGCAGAACAGGCCTACCAGGTCATCGTTGGCCTGCAGGGCCGCCGACATGTTGTCGGTGGCAGCGGTGGTGTCTCCGGCGTCGTTAACCTTCACGATCTCGATGCCAGGGGCGTTTTCGGCGCACCAGGCCTCAAAGCCCTGAACACGGCTTTCGCTGTTCTCGGCGCCCACGGTATAGAGGACGGCAATCTTACCCTCCCCTCCGCACAGGGGTACCAGGTACTCAGCGGCAATGCGGCCGGCTTCGGAATTGCCGGTGGACAGGTAGGAGGAGCGGTCGGAGGTGGGAGAGTCGGAGTCAAAGCACACCACAGAGATCCCCTGCTCCTTGGCAGAGTTGATGGTATCCGCCAGGGCGGTGGAGTTCACGCAGGTGACTGCGATGCCCTTGGGACTCTGGGCAATGACCTGCTCCAGAACAGCCACCTGACCGGCCACATCAGAGTCGGTTTGGCCGGTATACTTGGTAGTAACACCCAAGGCGTTTCCAGCATCCTCCATGCCCTCAAAGCAGTGCTTCCAGTAATCGATGCCGGACAGGAAACTGACCATGTAGTACTCGTCGCTTTCGTTGCCGACGAACGCTCCGGCCGAAGCCTGCGTGCCATCCCCTCCAGCGTTGGGGGAGTCTTCGGGTGCTTCGGCCGGGGAGCAGCCGAACAGGGACAGGGAGAGCGCCAGTGCAAGAATAAGTGCCAGTGCCTTTTTCATTGTGGGTTCCTCCTTTTATTTTTCTTGGCGGTATTGCCTGCGCCCGCGCCGGGCGCCGGATCACGGATTACGGCCGCAGGGCAGGTTTCCTGCGCCCCAGGCCCAGCATGCGCTGGAGGAAGCTGTTGCCGCTTTTTCGGTGGCTCATATAGTCGATGGTAACGGCGATGACCAGGATAGCGCCCTGGACGAAATCCTGCCAGTAGACAGACACATTCATCATAACCAGGGCAGAGTCCACAATCTTCAGCAGGAAAATGCCGAGAAATGTGCCCAGGATACCGCCCAGGCCGCCGGTCATGGAGGTGCCGCCGATGACCGCGGCAGAGATAGCGGTGGTTTCCGCGCCCTTGGACAGCTCAGGGGTGGCAACATTGAAGCGTGCGAGAGAAAGGATACCGGCCAGTGCTGAGAGCAAGGCGATGACCACATAGACGAAGATCTTGACCCGGTCTACATTGATACCGGAGAGCTTGGCGGCATTTTCATTGCTGCCCACATAGTAGATGTTACGGCAGGCATTGGACTTCTTGGTAAAGATAAGGGCCACCACGGTGACCAGCAGGAAGATCAGGAACAGCACGGGGATGCCGAATACATCGCCGGTGGCCAGAAAGCGGAAGCTGTCCGGCAGATAGCCGGACACCGACAGGGGGGAGCCTGTGGTGATAATGTAGGCCACACCGCGGGAGAGGTTCATCATGGACAGGGTAACGATGAAAGGCGGCAGTCCCACCTTGCTGACCATAAAGCCGTTGAACAGTCCGCATATGGCTCCCGCAGCCAGAGCAGCCAGGCAGGCCACCCAGATGTTGACCCCCATCAAAGCCATCTGGCCGGCAATGACGCACGTCATGGCGGCCACGCCGCCCACGCTCAGTTCAATGCCTCCCAGAATCAGAGCCAGGGTCAGTCCGATGGAGAGCAGGCCGTCGGTGGCCACACTCAGGGCGATGCTCTTCATGTTGGAGGGCTGGATGAACTTTGGATTGACGATGGCCACGATGGCCACCACAAGCAAAATAATGAGAAATACGCTCATCTCGCGCTGTCGGAGCAACCGCTTCAAAAGCTCCGGTCCCGTCCGCTTTATCTCGCTCTTCTGTTTCATTGCCGCAACTCCTTTTCCGCAAGCTGCTCGCCAGAGGCAAGCTTCATGATATTCTCTTCCGTCACCTCTTCGCCCTCGAGGAAGCCCGCCAAGCACCCTTCGTGCATGACTGCCACCCGGTCAGACACGCCGATGACCTCAGGCAGCTCACTGGATACCACAATCACACCGACGCCGCTCTCTGCCAGTTGACGCAGAAGCGCGTGGATCTCCCGCTTTGCACCCACGTCAATGCCGCGGGTGGGCTCATCCATGATGATGACCTTTGGGGCCAGAGAAAGCCACTTCCCGATCAGGCACTTCTGCTGATTGCCGCCGGACAGGCTGCTGATGGGGTATTCAATGCCCGGAATTTTGATGGCCAGTTGCTCTACAAATCGGTTGGCCAGGCTTCGCTCCAGCTTGTCGTCCAGCCAAATGCCATGGGAGACTCCCTTCATGTTGGCGCTGGACATATTGTTTTTGATACTCATCTCCAGAAACAGGCCCTGGGTTTTGCGGTCCTCGGTCAAGTAACAGATGCCTGCATCCACAGCGTCACGGTAGGTGTGGAAGGCACAGGGCCTGCCGTTGAGCACTACCTGGCCGGAACGGATGGGATCAATGGCGCACAGACCGCGCATAACCTCGCTCCGTCCCGCGCCCACCAGCCCGGCAAAACCCAGGATCTCCCCCCGCCGCAGGGCAAAACTGACTTCGCGGAAGATACTGCCGGTGAGGCCGTTGACCTCCAGAACCGGATCGTCCGCTGCGATACAGCTGCTCTTGGTTGGGTAGAGATTTCCCAGCTCACGGCCCACCATAGCGCGGATGATATCGTCTGCACAGATATCTCCGGTGTCCATGGTAGTGACATAGGTACCATCCTTGAACACAGTGACCCGGTCGCAGATTTCAAAGATTTCCGCCATGCGGTGGGAGATGTAGAGAATACTGATTCCCCTACCGCTCAATTCCTTTACCAAATCAAAGAGCCGGGCAGTCTCCTTTTCCGTGAGGGAGGAGGTTGGCTCATCCAGAATCAGCAGCTTGCAGTTGAGTGAAACCGACTTCGCAATCTCAATGATCTGTTGTTCAGAGACAGTCAGCTCACTGACCAGCGCGCTGCTGGGAAAATTGGCGTTGAACTGCTTCAGAACCATGTCGGCATCCGCCCAGAGGCGTTTGAAATCAATCATTCCCCCCTTGTGGGGCAGACGCCCGATGAAGATATTCTCCGCCGCCGTCAGGTGGGGGCACAGGCTCAATTCCTGATGAACAAAGCCTATGCCGATATCCTGGGCTTCTTTGGGACTCCTGGGGGCAATAGGCGCGCCTTCAAACAAGATCTCGCCCTCCGTGGGCGGAAACACGCCGCCGATGATGTTCATGAGGGTAGATTTCCCGGCACCATTCTCGCCGCACAGCGCGTGAACCTCGCCAGGCCGCACCTGGAGCTGTACCTGATCCAGCGCCCGGGTTCCGGGAAAGACCTTTGTCACACCCCGTACCTCCAACCGATACTCGCTCATACAGCCTCCTCCTGTTCTTTTGTCAGCGATAAGCCCCCCTGCCTCAGCAGGGTCTTCAACTGAATGGCCGCCGCGCCGATTGCCGTCCCATACTCACCCAGATTGGACACCCGCAGCTTGACCCTGCGCCCGGCAAAGCGCATCCGGCGGATCTTGACCACTTTTTGGATCTGTTCGATTAAAAGCGACTCATTTGACATTCCGCCGGCCAGTACGATCTTCTCGGGATCCAGCAGATTTATGTAGCTGGCAATGCCGATGCCGATGTATTCTCCCGCCCTCCGAACCAAGTCCAGTGCGGCCACATCCTGCTCCCGGGCGGCAGCGAACACGGTCTTGGCCTCCACCCGCTCAATATTGCCGCCTGCCAACTCCAGAATACGGGTTTTGACTCCGCTGGAAATCAGGTTACGGGCCTGCTGGGCAATCGCTCGCCCGGAGGCTACCGCCTCCAGGCAGCCGTTGTTGCCGCAGGTACACAGCGGCCCATCCTTCTCCACCGTGATGTGGCCCAGCTCCCCTGATGTCCCAGAGACACCGACGCACAGCTCTCCGTTTTCAATGGCCGCTGCGCCGATGCCATAGCCAAGGTTGATGCAGATAAAATAGTGATACCCCACACCTGACCCAAAGAATTGCTCCCCCAGCGCCATAGCCCGGTTGGAGTTCTCCAGCCGCATAGGCCAGCGGATACTGGTCCGTTGTAAAAGCAGCCGCCCCAGCGGCTCCAAAAGCGCTACATCCTCCCAATGAAAATTAGGGGAAAAGAGTACCCTTCCCTGGTCCAGGTCCAGAATCCCCGGCACACCCACCCCAACGCCCAGGACCCGGTGGAGCGGGATACCGCTCTCGCGCAATAGCTGGTCAATCAGCTCTGCGGCGGTCTGAATGACCGCGTCGGCATCTTCCGGTACCGGAATGGGACGCTTTGCCTTTGCAACAGGCATTCCATTGAGATCCATCACAAGCGCCCTCAGCACGGTTGGAGCAAAGTCGATCCCGACGCTGTAATAGCAGTCCCCAGCAAACTCATACATTTCGGGGCGCTTTCCGGACGCGCCCTCCTGCCTCCCACAGGAGCGTACAATACGGTTGTCCAACAACTCATCTGTGATCTTGATTGCGGTCGGCAGGCTCAGCCCCGTCCGGCGTGCGATCTCAGCCTTGTTGATAGCGCCTCTCTCCCAGATTGTTTTCAGCACCAGCCTCCGGTTCATCAAAGCTAAAGTGAATTTATCAACACGCACGTGAAAACTCCTTTTCCTCTGCCCATTCCCCTTTAAAATACCCCCAACGCTCTTATCCTTTTATACTAAGTTAAGTTAACTAACTTAACGAGGCAATTGTAGCGCTATGCATAAGAAATGTCAATCCCTCTTTTCTATTTTTGGCGTTTCGAATGATGCATCTGAAAACCTTTTGTATATTATACCGAAAGGTTTTTGAATATAGCATAAAATCAGGGGCGGCATTTTAGCAAAAATGCCGCCCCTGGTCTGATCCGCCGGAATCAATAGTAATGCTCAAGTCTTGGCACCCGCCAGCCGTTGTAAGAGATAATATGGGCCGCCCCAATGGCCGTTCCATAGTCGCCGCGGGTTCCCAAACGGAGCGTCACATGGCGTCCCGCCTGCCGCATCTGCCGCATTTGCATACTATGGGCTACCCGGTCGAAAAACAGCGGACCGTTTCTTGTCAGGCCTCCGCACAAAACGATACAGTCCGGATCCAGGATATTGATCGCCATGGCCAGTCCGATTCCGATATAGTCAGTAGCCTTGTCCACAATCGAGAGGGCTACCGCATCTCCCTTGGCCGCCGCCTCAAAGACCAGCTTGGCGTCAATCCGCTCCGATGCGCCGCCGCACCGCTCCCGCAGGCTGGTAGGGAGACCACTGCAAACGGCGTCTCTGGCCTGCAGGGCAATGGCCTCACCGGAAGCTACCGCCTCCAGGCAGCCGGAGTTTCCACAGGCGCAGAGCGGACCGTCTTTGCAGACGGTGATGTGTCCCAGCTCACCGCTGGTGCCGCTGCTGCCGTAGTAGAGCTGATTGTTCTGCATCAGAGCTGCACCGATACCGTGTCCAATGTTGACACATAAAACGGTATGGGTGCCGCTCTCTCCGCCATCCCCGCGCCAGCCACTCTCCGCCAGTGCCAGTGCCCGATTGGCGTTTTCGACCAACACGGGGTAGGACAGCCGGCTCTGAAGCCAGCTCTGAAGCGGAATATCGCTCCAGCCAAAGTCCGGGGAGAAGAGAATATGCCCGGTATCCCGCTCGATGAGGCCGGGCATCGCCACCCCCACTCCGGCCAACCGATCCAGTGCAACTCCGGATTCCAGCAGACTGCTCTGAATCCGCTCGCACAACCGGTCCACAAATGCTTCAACAGGCTGGACCTCCCCCGTTTCCACCATGGTTCCGTATACTACCTTCTGCGCCAAATTCATCAGCACCAGCCGTATGGTCCCACGGCCAATATCCACCCCCATATAATATTCGCTTTCGGGCACCACGCTTAACAATTCCGGCGGTTTTCCTCCGCTGCTCTTCCCCTTTCCCACAGCTCTCACCAGACCGCGGTTAATCAGGTTTTCCGTGATGGTCATGACGGAGGGAAGGCTCAGCCCAACCCGTTTTGCAAGCGCAGCACGGCTGATGGGGCCCTCCAGAATGATCGTCCGCATAACGTTGCTCTTATTGGTGGGAGCTGCCCGATAGCGGTCGGCCCACGGGGTTTTGGGCATAGTGATACCTCCTTTTTTACTACTTTTTTAAAGTATATCGCATTCAAATATATATCACAAGTAAACCGCACCATTTTTTGCAGATCAAGACGATTGACAATATCTCAGCCGTGTTTTAAAAACCGTTCTACCAAAAGTCTACCAGAAATGCCTTGGAATCCTTGGGGTTCCAAGGCGTTTTCACTTTTCCCTCTCCCGTATTGTCTACCAAACATCTACCATAGCAACCTTTTGATTCTGTTTCCCCGCCTTTTATATCTCTATCCCCCGAAATGTGCATTGTTTCCTCCCCTGAAAGGGGCGTCATACGCCCCTCTGGCTCAAAATTCAGAAGGAGGAAATCCAAATGAGAAACCTCAAGCGGGCTCTCAGCCTGGCTCTGGCGGCGATCATGCTCATCGGCATGATGGTTGTCTCCGCCTCCGCTGTGAGCTACAACGATCTCACCGATAAGGATCAGATCGTGAACAAGGACGCCGTTTCCATGCTGGTTTCCCTCGGCATCATCGAGGGCAAGCCCGACGGCTCCTATGCACCCACCGAAAATGTTGACCGCGCTCAGATGGCGAAGATGCTCTCCGTCATCATGAATAAGGGCGTGGACAACAGCGCTCTGTACCAGAGCGTCAACTCCGGCCTGACCGATATCACCAGCAACTGGGCCAAGGGCCATATCAACTACTGCTACACCACCGGCATCATCGCCGGCCGCGGCAACGGCACCTTTGATCCCAGCGCCACCGTGACCGCCCTGGAGGCGGCCAAGATGCTGCTGGTGGCCGTGGGCTACGATCCCAAGATCGAGGGCTTTGAGGGTGCCGACTGGGCCATCAACGTGTCCGTCCGCGCCGACGAGCAGGGCATCTTCGAAGGGTTCACCAAGGATCTGTCCGCTCCCCTGAACCGCGACGACGCGGCCCTGCTGATCTACAACGCCCTGGACGTGGAGATGATCCAGAGCTACACCACCAACAACTACCCCATCGTTTACAGCGATCACCGCACCATCCTGTCCGACAAGTACGGCGTGATCAAGGTGGAGGGCGTTGTCACCGCCAATGAGTGGGCCATCCTGGACGACGACACCGATACCGCGCTGCAGGAGGGCAAGACCCGCATCTACAACCCCGACGGCATCCTGTCCACCACCGGCAACACCGCCGTGGCCCAGGATTCCAGCGCCAACGTGAAGACCCAGGTCTTCAATGTCAGCACTCCTGTTGATATGCTGGGTAAGGCCGTCACCATGTACGTGAAGAAGACCACCATTCTGGCCGACTCCACCGTGTATGGCGCTCCTGTGGTCTCCGACGTGAACACCGTCATTGAGACCGGCGAGAAGGTCACCGGCGGCGACTCCAAGGACGACGACTCCCTGGCCGCCCTGCTGAAGGGCACTGGCCTGGCCACCGATAAGGCCACCGAGTATTACCACAACTATGAGGAAATGGCCATTGACAGCGCTGATGTGGACGATATCATGAACGTGAAGGGCGCCGCCCTGACCGTCATCGACAACGACAACGACGGCTATGCCAACTATGTCATCTCCGTGGAGAAGTCCCTGACCCATGTGTCCGGCGTCAGCTCCAAGAACGAGACCACCACCCTGTACGGCCTGCCCGGCGACGATGTCATCGACAACGAGGATATCGTGACCACTGCCACGGATCTGACCAAGGGCGACGTGGTGCTGGTTGTCCAGTACGGCGGCCGTACCTATGTGGAGGAGCCCAAGACCGTTACCGGTGAGATGGAGCTCTTCAACGCCAAGAACAAGGACGACAACAAGAACTACATCAAGGTCGGCGGCGAGGAGTACAAGCAGGACGGCCTGGAGGTTCTGAGCAACATCAACAAGGATAACCCCGTCAAGTTCCTGATCTCTGAGTGTGACGATAAGGCCAACGGCGTGCAGTTTGACGCTCAGTACGACTTCTTCCTGGACGACTTCGGCAACATCGTGGCCTTCCGTGAGGTCGAGGGCGCTCCCACCCAGTACGCTCTGGCTCTGGACTCCGCTTACTGTGACCATCACCGTCGACAACTCTGTTACCGCGCACGCTTCCGGTATCTTCACCACTGCGGCGGTCGCTGAAAATGGCACGGATAGTGATCTGACTAACCGCACTGACGATATCGCCAGTAGCAAGAATCTGAATAACGGCAACGTTATTGTGGTAAAGACTTGGGACGGCACCTTTGCCCGTTACTCCGCCTACATTGTTGAGGTTCAGTAATCTGGCATTGCTGTCAAACTCAAGTTCAAACAAGAATCCCCCGGACTTGTCCGGGGGATTCTTGTTATTATTGGAACGCCAAATACAGATATTCTCTCCCTACCTCGTTCAGATTGGCATTCCGATCATCCTGGACGCGGAACCCGCTGTCAGTCATGACCATATAAGCGGTGTCCCCGTCGATGGAGAGCCGCGGCTGGTTGTAGGACTGATATCCCAGCGAGACCAGCACCGCCGCGTGCCGGAAGCCCAGCTCCACCGTCAAATAGCTTCCGTTTCCGGTATAGGCGCCTTTGACCGTGTGGCTGCACGCGGCAATGGCCCCGTCAATTTTGGCGAAGTCCGCGTTGAAATCCGTCCGCAGGAAGCTGTCCTCCGATTCCCACTGGTGGAGCTGATAATGTTCGGTATAATTTGCCATGAATATTCCCCCTTCCGGGATATGAGAGTCCCCCACGCCCGGCGTACCGCCGGACGCGGGGGACTCCTTCTGCCGGACGCCCTGCGGGCGGGTGTGGGCACCCGCCCCTACGTCCAAGCGCCGCA
>CDYJ01016892.1_pt1 | contig 31061 bp, 19 predicted proteins | sample 557501 | NCBI WGS metagenome assembly CDYJ01 (sample SAMEA3182079, study PRJEB8094) | gut metagenome | biome: human; feature: gut; material: Stool; isolation source: human stools | place: Canada | collected 2012-11-20
ACTGATGATCTGTTCGTCGGAAAAACGCTTCTTCATGGGGATGTCCTCATGTGGCTTATGAAGACATTACTAACATCGGGGTGTACTAATCAACGGGGAGCAGGTCAAGTCTTCTTATGTCTCATTTGCAGTCGTGGCAGGGATCAGCGCTCACCTGACGATAAGGTTGGGCACGTGCCAGTTAGCCCCTTGTGCTGATGTGTAGTGATCCGCAAACAAAAGTCAGTGTTGACAGATGGACAGGCGAAGGGCTATCGGACAAAGAGACCCTGCGGTACCAAAACGCGATACCGTCCGTAAACGCTATCTATGGATCGTATCGGACCTCATCCATGTCAGATGTCTGCGACTGACACAGGCGCGTCAATTCTTTCACCGAATCGTTCTTCAGTTCACGTAAAAAAGAACGCATCAGGAAGAGAATAAACAAAATTCGGGAGGTGGTCCGGGCGGATATCTTCGATTACATTGAAGTGCTTAGCAATCATGCCCGGTATTACGGGCATCCCGGTGGCATCAGTCCGGAATCCTTTGGACTGGCCTCGTCGTGAGGTCAGGATATGTTTGCTCTGGTGGAGGCCGCCCAACAAAGCATCGTACAGCAGCATATAAAATGAAAAGCATTCAGCAACGTACAGAACAACACCGTCAAATCTGGGCGACAGCCAGTGATGTCAGAGGTTCAGTAGACGGATGGGATGCTAAACAGGATTCAGGGTCAAGATGATAACCAACAAGCGTATCAGGAGGATAACCCATGTTTGATCCAAAAAAATTCACCGCACCGACCGCCAGGCCGCTTCCCGTCGTCCTGCTTCTGGATGTCAGTGGCAGTATGTCCGGAGAGAAAATCGATAACCTGAACAAGGCCGTCAGGGATATGCTGGATGCCTTTGCGCAGGAAGAGAAAATGGAGACCGAGATCCTGGTTTCCGTCATTACTTTTGGCGATCAGGTTGAGCTACATGTTCCCTACACCCGGGCTTCTCAGGTGCAGTGGCAGGGTCTGCAAGCAAGCGGTATGACCCCGATGGGAACCGCACTCGAAATGGCCAAGGCCATGATTGAAGACAAGGAAACCACGCCGTCCCGCGCTTACAGGCCGACGATTGTTCTCGTTTCAGACGGACAGCCTAATGACCGTTGGGAAAGGCCACTGGAGGACTTTATTCTCGAAGGACGCTCGTCCAAATGTGACCGCATGGCAATGGCTATCGGGCGTGATGCGGATGAGGCGGTTCTGAAGCGATTTACCGAGGGCACGCCGCATGACCTTTTTTATGCGGAAAACGCCGGGCAGATGCATGAATTTTTCCAGCGAGTGACAATGTCTGTGACCCTGCGTACCCAGTCCCGAAACCCGAACGTGTTACCGGCGTCCATTGAGCTCGATGCGCGTACGAAGTCAAATATTGCAGCGTCAGTCTCTATTGCGAATGATGATCAAGGTTATTGGTAGGGGAGCATAATGGAAAGGAATCAGGAAAATGTGGATTTACCGACACTGATAACGAATGGCGCACATCATAGTGAAGCTCAGGCAGACGCTTTAGCTGGACAGATAGAGGTTACGCCAGCGGGGGCAAACAAAACTCGCAGAGTGATTGGTTCATTTATTCGTTCTTACAGAGATAAATCGCCTGATCTCTCCAGTAAGGCCTGGCTTAACCTTGAATTCGCTAAATATCCGGATATTTGGCGCACTGAAGAGGAACGCCAACAAGCGGCTAGCGAGATTGTTGAGGAGGTGGCGATTTTCCGATCCTCTCAGCAAGAATTGGCGGCACATCACAGCAAAGGATTAAGTACCAGCAACTGGCTGGCGGGGAAAATTGAGCAGGGTGCAACGGCAGGCGGCGTCACCAACTTCGGCGCATACGCCACGATAATTGATAGCGCCATTGAGACGGCAAACAAAGCAAACATTGATTTGCTTTACCGGAACGATGGCCAGTTGAACCAGCAGCTTAATCTGGATGGTTTTATTGCTGAACAGCACCATGCTGATACCTTCAACCTTGATGCAGTAGCCAAAGGCAGTGAATACCGCGCTGAAGTGTTAAAACCCAAATCCGGCGGGACATATGGCAAAAATTCGGTAGATGTTGTGATTCGGGATGGCGAGGGAAAAATTGTACGTCGCTATCAGGCCAAATATGGGGCCGATGCGGATGCAACAGACACATTGCTTAAAAAGGGTGATTATCGGGGGCAGCGCAAGTTGGTGCCTGAAGGGCAGTCTGAAGACATACCTGGCAGTACTGAAACAATAGAAATTGATGGCGTTGAATCGAAGCCGCTTTCTAAACAGGAAGCCAAAGAGAGGCAACGCAGAGCCCAGGAAAAAGCCGAAGCCAAACAATATGACTGGAACGAGACCAGCAGGATCGATATTGCAAAAAATATCGGGAAAAACGCGGGTACTGCGGCTCTTTTGTCTGTGGGATTTCAGGGGGCACGTATTCTCGGGCGGCGGATCTGGAAGGGAATAACAGGGCAAGAAAATAATAGTGCTGAAGAAGACCTCCAGGAGTTTGTACAGAGTGCTCTGAAATCGGCGGCGACCTCGGGGTTAAGCGTCGCTGTCACGGGTGCTGTGACCGTAGCAGTGAAAAGTGGCTGGTTGGGCACTGTGTTAAAAAATACACCGGCTGGCAGAATTGCTAATGCTGTGTGCATCGGTATTGAAAACGCGAAGGTTCTCTACAAATACGCAACCGGAGAAATCACAGCGGAAGAAGCGCTTGATCAAGCCGGCAGTGTCACATGCAGCCTTGTGGGGGGACTTGTCGGTGGGGCCAAGGGAGCGGGCATAGGTGCTGCACTGGGAACCGTTCTGGGACCCGTGGGGACTGCTATTGGGGGCCTTGTTGGTGGGGTGGTCGGCGGCATGGCAGGAAGTACCGTTGGAGAAGCGATTTATGAAGGTGGAAAGAGAATTGTATCTGCAGTTGTTGATTCCGTTAAATTGGTGGGGTCAGCAATAGGCAGTGGTGTTTCATCGTTCTGTAGCGGCGTGGCCTCTCTGTTTGGATTTTAAGTATGGATATTAAAGGCATTATTGAGGCCATTCGTTCCGGTGTAACAGGCATTCAGATTCTGGGCCAGGACGTCAATCGAATCGATGAAGAAATCGAGACCGTTGCGACCACACTGGGCTTCAGGGTAAAGGAGTGGAATCTGGGGTATGGTTGGGTTGATTTTAAGACAAAAAGGGCTCTGAAACCGGATCAAGACGCATTGCTGTATCAGGATTTAAAAGCCATTGCGGATGACGATCCGACGGGTCGGATTTATGTCATACAGAACGCCTGTTCCGTATTGAAAGATGACATCAGAGCGATTGCAAGACTGCAGCAGGAATTGTTAAGGATCAGGCGTCACTTTAAGGGGCAGGCAGCGATCTTTTTCGTCTCAAAAGAGAGTATAGAATTTTCAGAGCTTGTGGATCTTTTGATCCCTTTCTCTTGCTCTCCTCTTTCGTTAGAGCAAGTGGACGGCATTTTTGACTCTCTCTTACAGGAGTACTCTGTCACGGTTACTACAGCAGTGCGTAATTCTCTTAAATCCATATTTTCAGGTATGGAGCGAGACAGGGTATTCCAAATATTCGAAACGCTAAACAATAAATATAAGGGCACATTTCCCCAGGAGTCTGTGGGTGATGCTCTGGCCCTGAAAAAGAGAGCGTTATCTCGCTCCGGTTTGCTGGAGCTGGTCGATAGTCAAATAGATATTGGCCAAATCGGTGGGCTGGAACGGCTCAAAAGCTGGTTACGTAACAAGAAACACATCATTGATGATTTAACGAAAGCGCAGAGTTTGGGCATCTCGGCCCCCAAAGGTATGCTGTTAGCCGGTATGCCGGGATGTGGAAAATCAATGAGTGCAAAAGCGGTGTCTTCATTATTCAATGTTCCTCTTTTTCGTTTAGACATTGGCTCCCTGATGGGAAAATTTGTGGGCGAGAGTGAAGCAAATATGAAGGCCGCCCTAAAGGTTGCAGAACAAGCGAGCCCTTGCGTGTTGTGGATCGATGAACTCGAGAAAGCTTTTTCAGGCATTAACGGGACCGGGGGAAGCACAGAAATCACAACCCGTCTGTTTGGTTATTTTCTGACCTGGATGCAGGAGAAGCCGGGCGCGGTGTTTGTTGTGGCAACTGCCAATGACATTACCCATATCCCTCCAGAGCTATTGAGGCGGGGACGGTTTGATGAAATTTTTTATGTTAATTTACCCAGTGAACGTGAGCGAAAACAGATTTTCGCCGTTAAATTAAATCAACTGACCCTTCCACCTAAAGGGCTCGACCTTGCAGAGCTTGCAACCCTGTCTAAAGGTTTTTCCGGCGCTGATATTGAATGTGTTATCAATGATGCTTTAGAAAGTTTGTTCCGCAGTAATGAGCCTGTTCTGACCCAGGCCCTTATTAAGAAGCACATTGACCTGGTGACACCCATAAGTGTTGTTCTTAAAGAGAAAATTGCGGTCTACCAGGCGTTGTTTGAGAAATTGAGTCTCAAAGCCGCCTCCCTTGCAGAGGAAGATCTTGAGAACATTAATGCACTGAGTGACAGCGATGCAGTGTCGGAAAGAGAAAACGCCGCATCAAATGAATTTATCGCATCTGAAAAGCTCATACAATTAGTTAACGATCAAAGCCCGGTCGTTCGCCAGGCTGCCTTAAAAAACCCTCAATGTCCATTTTCAGCCTTACAGCAAGTCGTAAACAGATATTGCAAATTTGATTTTAGTAAGCCCGGCTCCTGGAGTAACAACGAAATCACCAAAAATGAGTTCGAGCTGGCATTGCAGCACCCCAATATGAGTGGCGAGCTCATTCTTGAACTCCATTCAAAGCAACTAATTGATGCGCAAAAGCTCTTATCGCTGGCCCATAAGCTTTCATTTGAGGAGCGAAAAAAAATATTTGATTTGGCAACAATAAAATTACCTCGGCCTGTTACAGCAGGTACGGTTCAGAATATTCTTTGCTTTACAGGCAATATTGTTAAATATAACGATGTTCTTATTGAGATAGATAACGAGCGAGGTAACACCCAAAAAATCAACGCTTCTGTTGACGGGCTTGTTGTCAAGGTGTGCGTCAAAACCGGTGAAACAATTCATGCAGGTGAACAGATCGCGCAAATACTCGTACCTAAAGGTCAGGGACGTATAAATTGAAAAAATATTTAATGACATGGTACGGAATGACGGATTTCAGGGCCTCTCTCGGACTGGAACAGACAACCGGCCCTGTTCTGGGGGCTTTGTTGGCGGAAGATTACACCGACGTGGTCATCCTGGGGTTTACGCGCCCGGTGAAAATCGAAAGCCACGCGGATGATGTCCAGCCAAAAATTGCCGCGACAGAAGGCGTTGACCCGGCTGCGGCAAGACAGTGTATGGGCCTGTTTTCAAATACAGAAGGTGCGCACACGCATTTCAATGAATGGCTAAATAAACAGCTTCAGGCTGCCGGTAAAAAAGTCGATGTACATTTTCAACCCGTGGAGCTGGCACATCTCAATGACACGGAAGGTATCTATGAGGCGGCAACGCAATCCCTTAACTCCGTTGCTGCCTCCGAAGGTGAAAAACTGGTTACGCTCTACCTGAGTCCGGGCACTCCGGTGATGGCATTCGTCTGGGCTTTTGCGGCCCTGAGGTACCCAACGCTAAAAAAACGTCTTATCGCATCTTCTCAGCCGGGCAAACCGCCGGAAAGAATCGTCCTGCCGAACGAGTGGCTGGAATGGCACGGAAGACAGGTCCGGACAGTCAGTGCGGGATCGGATCGGTATGATGCCATTTTTCACCTGTTCGGCGAACAGCGGATCCCTAACCTGCTTGGTGTACTCCAGTTTTCAAGCCGGAAGCATATCTTCGTGAATTCTGCCCAGTTTCCTGCCGATGTCATGAAACCGTTTCTTGGCGAAGCAGAATACGGTGAAATTGCGGTGGACCCGTATGATCCTGACAATGTCCGGTCCACCATTCTGGAGCAGATTGCGGACATGCCTGCTGAGGCGAAGATCGGCTTTAACTTAACGGGTGGCACCAAGTTGATGTATGCCGGGGCCCTTGCCGCCTGTCGCAAGGTGAATGCAACGCCATTTTATTTCGATTTTTCAAAGAAGCAGGTGATCAATCTAAATAGCTTCACGAAAAGTGAGATTGTTTCAATTGATTCGGTAGAAACATTCCTGAAGTTGAATGGTGATGGATTAACCATCTCTAAGCCCGGTCTGACTGAACACGATATTTCTCGCGAGATGATTACGGCTTCTCAGTTAATTTGGGAAAATCGTAAGTTAATGGTGTCTAAGTATCGCGAACTGAAATCTTATCTCGAAGAGAAATCATTCAAATGTTGGGGGAATGACTTCTACGCAGAGCTGACAATAGAAAAACAAGGAAAACTGACCATCGGGGGTCAGTCGTTTGTGTTTGATGAATGTCCGGATTTTATGGAATTTCTCCTGGGGAAATGGTTAGAGGTGTATGTCTTTAGTGTGTTAATGCCGTTAAAAGAATCGGCCGTACTGAAAGATATACGCCTTGGGCTTGAAGTATCCGTTGAGGACGTTGATTCGAACGATAACTTTAAGTCCTATCATGATGGGTTTAAGGAAAAAACAGGTTATCAAGAATTTGATGTTATCTGTACCGACGGATACGCTTTATTTGTTATTGAATGTAAAAGTGGGAAAGTTGAAGCACACCATATTTCGAAGCTTAGCGAAATTACCAAGCATTTTGGTGGGGTGAAAGGCAATGGGGTTATGATTTCAGCATTTCGCCCCTCACATCCTGTGGTCAAGCAAAAATCAGATGACCAGACGAATGTAAACTGGTTTTTTGGGGAGCATGCGTCAGACCGCTTGTTGAAGTTTTTTGAGAGTAATTAAAATGGACATATATTTTATTTTCGATACTTCAGGAAGCATGGATGAAATGGGGAAAATTCATCTTCAACGGAATTTAGCCCGTTATGCAATTCAAGTGCCTAGCCTAGCTCAGGAAAACTGTACGGATTTCGTCATCCGTTTATATCAGTGGCATCAGGATATTTCCGATATCACGCTACAAAGCGATGGGGATATTCCATCCTTAACCGCAAAAGGCTCCTCGAGCCTTGCTGAGCTCTCTGATTTTTTATCCCAACATGTATATAAGAGCGGGGTGGCAAGAGTTCTCATTCTGTCTGATGGCAATTTCCCCAGTTCAGACACCATCAACTTTCAAAACCAGCTTTGCACCTTCCCCGACCTCATTATCCGGACTGTTGCAGTCGGCGCTGATGCTGACCTGTTGAAGTTGCGGAAACTGTCTACAAACAACACCGTTTACCTTCCGGAGAATATCGCTTCAGCGATGAACAGCACTCTCTTTGGCTCTGATGAGCCGGTGACCGCTCCGGTATCCGCAGCCCAGATACAGCACTCCGCACCCGCTGAAACAGCTGGGCCTGAGGAGGACTGGGATGCATGATCCACTCTGGAACAGCTGGGGGGCCTCAGTAATCGGCCCCCTTCATGTTAAAGCGGGAATACCCAATCAGGATTCCTGGAGGGCGCGCCGGTATAAATGGGGAAATGTCGTCGTTGTATCGGACGGACTGGGCAGCAAGGCACATTCAGATCACGGGTCAAAAGCCGCCTGTCTAGCTGTCTTTGAGGCAGCCAGGAACTATCAGAATACCCCTGCGGCTTCTGTCGGTGATGTTCTCAGACTCATTCATGCCAACTGGCTTATGAAGATAGCGCCGTACGCTTCAACAGAGTGTTCGGCCACCTGTCTTTTCGTCATCCAGACAGAAGGAACTATCACTCTGGGTCGTCTGGGGGACGGCATGATTGCTGTCCTTGGCGAAACTGACGAACACCACCTTATCCTCAGTGATACCCGACACGATTCCTTCTCAAACTTCACAAACAGTCTTCAACAGGCGTTTAGGCCCGAACAATGGGAAACCGCGACGATTGCAAGCGCGGCGTGCCATGCCGTTGTGTTATGTACGGATGGGATATCCGATGACCTGTTACCTGAAAAACAGATGATTTTTGCACAGGAGCTCTGCTCCACGTATTCAAACGTTAAGCCTGAGGAAAGAAAGCGGGATCTTCGGCGTTGGCTCAGTGAATGGCCGGTTCCAGGACACTCCGATGATAAGACGATTGCCTGTCTGTTTAAGCAAGGAGGCACCCGGTGAGTGAATGGTTCAATAGGTATGTGGATGAATATCAGAATGTGCACATTCAGGACAAGGTGCTCGGTCAGGGGGGCCAGGGTGTTGTTTTCCGTACCAGGGACCCTGATCTGGCGATCAAACTGGTGACCGATGAGAGCGGGAACCCTGTCACCGATGACGTCTTGGTGGAACGGTATTCGAAACGCTTTAAGCGCGTCCGGCTCTTGCCTCTGCCGGAAAACCTGAATATATCCGTACCGGCAGCGCTGCTTCAGAACAAGGCCGGTTACGTGATGCAACTGTTGAGTGAAATGGTCCCGTTCAGCCATTTCTGGCTTGATGGCCAGACCGCAGAAAAAATGGGGCCTGACCAGATCCCGGCATGGCTTTCTGCCATGCCGGAGAACGAAGCTAAAAAGATCGTCCATTACTGCAAAACGGGCGGGCTAAGGCGCAGACTTCATGCGCTCTACAAGTGTGCATCATTACTGGCACGTCTCCATGGTAACGGCATGGTCTACGGTGATATCTCGCCCAACAATATCTTTATTTCAGAAGGCATGAATGATACCTCCGTCTGGCTGATTGATGCCGACAATATTCGATTTGAAATTTTGGCAGGGGGAAGCGTTGTTTACACACCAAAATACGGCGCCCCGGAGCTGGTTCAGGGCACTGATGGTGGAAGACCGTCAAGCGATTGTCATGCGTTTGCGGTGGTGGCGTTTTACCTTCTTTCTTTGATTCACCCGTTTGTTGGAAAAAAAGTGGATGGAACAGATGAAGGCGACTGGGCTGATGAAGAAAATGATGACGGGGATATAGAAGATAAGGCTTACGCTGGATTGCTCCCCTGGGTTGATGACCAAAATGATGATGCCAACTCTTCCGACAGCGGTCTGCCCAGATCCCTTCTCCTCACAGCGAAACTGACGGCCTTGTTTGAGAGCACATTCGGTCCGGGAAGGACATCTCCTTTGCTGCGGCCGACAATCTATCACTGGCCTGAAGCTCTCGCCCAGGCCGCGGATATGACCGTCACATGCCCGGGTTGCTCGATGCATTATTACTATGATTTTATTCACCCTGAAACAGAGGCGCACCATTGCCCTTACTGTACAACACCGAGGCCGCAGGTGCTCATTCTGGAGTCTTATCGATGGAAGGGCACTGACACCCCCCTGGAACTTCCCTGCTGGCGCTATGTCCGCGAGATCCCGCCGGGGTCAGAGCTGACAGTACCGAGACGCGTCTTTGATGAGTTTCTCATGCTTGATTCTGATACAGCAGAGGTGCTCATCTCTTCAGGCGATGAGGGCATTCTGATTAAAAAGTCAGATCATGCTAAAGCCGATGTCTCTGTTGCCGCTGACAGCCATCCGCAACGTGGTTTTCAGACAGTTTATTCACAGATGAAAATAGACCGTGCAACCCCGGATGTTCAGTTTTGGATGTTCTCAAACATGAATAGTCCCCGGTTGGTTAAATGCATGATCAGCGGAAGTGACAAATGAAACTCAAAGACATAAATGCTGAAATCACTTTTGAATTATGGATGACGCCGGCGCTGTACGAAGAGACGCCAACCACGGGGGTGGGCTCTATTGCTCCTCACCAAAATGACCAGGCATACAGATTAAGAATCGATGGCCGGCAGTGGAGCATGGTGCTTCGGGATACTCCGGCCGGAAACGATCTGAATTTTCACTTAAAAAGAGGCTGTGCGCACCTTGCCGAAGTCATGCTGGTTGCCCAGGATCGCAGTGTGTTGGTGAAAATTGTCTTTTTTAACGGCGAAATTGTTGAAATTGGTGATGTGGAGATCGGCATTGATGAGCGCATAGAGTTAACGGCGAAAAGAAATGGCATTCGCTTCAGTGGCACTGAAGAGCTGGGGGGCGTATTAAACGAAAAATGTAACATCAACGTTGGTGGCGACGATTACTTTCTGCTAATGAGTGGACCATCCGCTAGGGCTGACTTTGAAGCGGATATGTCTGAAGAGGGAGGCTCACCTGATCCCCAGGGCGTTGTACAGGAAAAATACAGGGAATTTTCTGTCTATGGTGAGAGGGTGCGTATTCCGGTTGAAAGGCGCAATGCCGAGCCGTTCAGGGATATCTATTTTGCGACCAAAGCTATCTTTAGAGACGAGCATAAGAGGGAAGGAGCATTACGTCTGGCAAGGGGGAGGGTCCGGTTTACTGATTACACGAAGACGGGACGCATCCGTGCTTTAGCTGCCGGCGCGATGAGTCAGCTTTCCAGGGAAACTGGGAGTTACCTGAAACAGTGGGACGAATACGGCGCAATTGAAGGTGAAATGTTGCTGGCCCGTGCAAAAGCTGTTGGCAGGGTGGATTATCATGGCACTGAACAGACAACAAAAGGGGTTAAGTTCTTTGTGTCGTCTGTTCCGGAACAACTTAGCGAAGGCGATGAGATAGAGATCACCTCCGAGGAGCCTTTATACCTCAGGGCTCCGGATCTTACTTGGGAAGCTTACAGCAAGGCTCTGGAAGAAGAATTTGCCACCAAACGGGATCGAAAAAAGAACGATGCTGAAATATCCGTTTCTGTTTATGCCCCGATCCTGACAATTTCAAAGACCAGTATTGAACTGGATCTGCCGTCAATTCCGTCCGGTCAGATGTTTTTGATCCTGTCCATCAATGGCGACAAGATTCAGATTGAAAGACGAATGCGGGCACGTTCAGCCATTCTGGAAGGACGCTGCGCAAATCCGCTTCTTGGCCTGCTTATTGAAGAAGGCGGTATACTCCCGGACATACAGCGTGTCACCAAACTGAAACCTTTGACGTCTTTTGTGAAAGAGAAAATTTTCAGGCATGAACCAACGCCTAAACAGACAGAGGCCATCGATGTCGCACTGAACACCCCGGATATTGCGCTTGTTCAGGGGCCTCCGGGAACAGGGAAAACAACGGTTGTGACAGCCATTCTTGAACGGCTCAATGAGGAATATGATAAAACCCGCTCGATAAGAGGTCAGATACTTGTCTCCGGTTTTCAGCATGATGCCGTTGAGAATATTGTGGCAAGGCTGAGTGTGAATGCGCTTCCGGCAGTGAAGTTTGGCACCCGGTCTGGTGGCTCAGAATTTACGACAGATGCCGTTACTGAAAAACTGAACAAATGGTGCGCCACTGTCGCCGGAAAGATTCGAACCAATAACCCTCAAATGGCTCAGACGGAGCATCAGGTCAGACTGACAGAGCAGTTTGTCGCCTATTCACTGTGCCCCTCAAAGAACAACACCGCCAGTTTAATAAAGCGTATTCTGGATTTGCCCAGAGACGTGATTTCTGAAGATATCACCCGTGAGGCTGAAGACATCATCCATTCCCTGCAAACGGAGCCCACGTCAGACGATCCTTCCACCTTGCGGCTCGTGAGGGCTCTGCGTGTCAGTGAAGCCGCCTTTGTTGACGACGGTGCGGTAAGAGCGGTTGATTTACTGGACAAGATAGAAGACGGACCGGCTAATCCGGATTTACGTGTTCTTGAAAAAGCGGCTCGCTGGCGCAGCGGTAAGCCGCTGAATTTTCTTCCAGAACTCAGAGAACTGAAAGCATCACTGCTCTATCAATATCTGCCCTCGCCTGATTTCAGGACAGAAAAACCAAGAGAGGATGTGTTGAGACTGGTGACAACGGTATCTCAGCGTCTGGAGAAAGAACTCAGTTCAACCCGTAAACGGGATGCAATACTGGCTGAGTTTTTACATGAGCTTGAAGACAATCCTGATGGCGTACGTGAGGCCATAGAGGACTACAACTTTGTGTATGCGGCCACCACGCAACAGGCTGTCGGAAAAGACATCATCCGGTCAAAGAATAAAAACGTCCAATATGATCAGCGAACGGAAATGGTTAAGTACGACACGGTGATCATCGATGAGGCCGCGAGAACCAGTCCGCGAGATCTGCTTATCCCGATGTCCCAGGCGGTGAAAAGGATAATTCTTGTCGGGGACCACAGGCAGTTGCCTCACCTGATTGACCAGGAGGTCGCCAGAGCTCTCGAAGGTGACGATCGTTCAGCTCCGCCGGTTGATGTCGATTTTGTGAAGAAAAGCATGTTTGAGTATCTGTTCAACCGCCTGAAAAAACTGGAGGAGAAGGACGGCATCAAGCGAACGGTGACACTGGATGCGCAGTACCGGACACACCCGTTGTTGGGGGAGTTTGCAAGCCGCAACTTTTATGATCGATACAATGAAGGTTATCGTTCTCCTTTAGGCGCTAAATATTTTACCCAGAAGTTAAACGGCATCGAAGATAGCGCCGCCGTCTGGATCCATGTGCCCAATGAGGCTGGAAAAGAGCAGCGTCTTGAGAGTGGCAGTCGTGATAGAGAGGCTGAAGCTAAAATTATCGCCAAGCGACTAAGTGACTGGATTAAGTCAGATGAGTCCACTGCAGATTATATGAAGACGTTAACCCATGATGACAGGCAACCCGGCCTTAGCTTTGGTGTCATCAGTTTTTATAAAGCCCAGGTATTTGCTGTTTATAAAGCCCTGCAAAAATACGGTATCACGGAACGGGCACAGGATGGTACATGGCAGATATGTCAGGAATACCGCTTTCTCGACAATGGTGAAGAGCGGCTCCGCATCGGCACCGTTGATGCCTTTCAGGGGATGGAATTCGACATTGTGTTTCTTTCCATGGTGAGGTCTCAGGATATGAACGCCTTGCCGCCTCATATACGCAACGAGGAGGATGACAAAAAGAAACAGCAAAAACTTTTCGGGCATCTCATGTCGGAAAACCGCCTCTGTGTGAGTATGAGTCGCCAGAAGAAGGTCCTGGCCATAGTGGGAGATGGCGTGTTTGCGAACACCCAGATAGCGGAGGATGCCGTTCCGGCCCTGAAAAACTTCTATGATTTGTGCCATGAAAAGGGGGTGATCCTGTGAGTGCAAAACCCAAAGATCATCGTCCTAAAGTCATCAGTTTCCGCACCGCACTGGATGGATTGAACATCGCTGCCAGACAAAGTGTTCTGTGGCCATGTCATGCCTTCAACATCTCACTTCCGCAAAAGAAAAAGAGCGGTCTCAATGTATTTGAAGAAACTGTTCTGAAGATCACAGAGATTGAATCCGGCGACACAGAAACGATTGCGCAGCTCACGTGCCTGGAGAAGGAGCTGGTGGCTTTTATTCAGAGTCGCCTCAACCAGCTCGGTCTTTTGAATGATCGCTATGAGTTGTCTCAGCAAGGACAGGCGCTTTTGAACGAGTGGCAGAATAAATCCGACGGAGATCTGGAATACACCGTGGCCACTGTGTTTGTGGATCTGCTGTACGGAAAGCTTCTACCTTATGTCAGTACAAAACAGCTGAGCTACAAAAAAATAGAGACCCTTTACTCAAAAGAGAATCTTCAGAAAAAGGGGGAGTTTGAACACTATGTGAATTTTTTCATCACCCCCACTGATGATAAATACATTCGGGCGATTCAGATACGTCCAGCAAACGACGCTTTCTGGAAAACCGTTCCTGACGCCAACGACATCATCAGAGCTATCAGGGAATTTAAGAGGAAATATAAGCGGCAGGCGCTGTTGAACCAGGGCGTAGAGCAGTACCCGCCTCCGATCCCTGTGGCTGAAGCCATATCCTTACAGGCGAATCCGGAACTGGTTTACCTGCATTGCCACGCCCTGATCCAGACAGGCAATTCTGACATTCTGGTGACGGATGGATGCGGCTTCGGCTTCTCTGAGAGCTTTGCCAGTTACCTTATGTCTCAGAATTGGCAGTGGGTCATCGACCTGAAGAATAAAGGGGTTGTCGACACGCTGAACCCCGACCAACGCAATGAAGAGGCTGAAGAAGACTCTTCAGCGGCGGATGAGTTGAAGCAATATCCGCGGATAGCGCGCCCACTTCGGCGCGCACAAGCGTATCTGTCAGACGCTGAAAAAATCAGGATTGATTCATCAAATGATGAGCAGGAATTCACCCGCCTGACCGGCCTGGCGGTCGTCGCCCTTTATGAAGCAATAGAATGGGCATTGCGGTTTGTTGTTTCGGATAACCCAGTGACGCACTGGGAGCGATTATTATCGTCACAGTCCTACAGGGAAAATGAAAAGATACTTCGCTCGTTTGCCACCCGGATTGGGTTTGATGTTTCAGAGAGTGTGAAGGGCCTGCTTCAGGTTAAACCCGGCAAAATCAGAGCCGTTGACCATGGTGCTTCCGAGATGCAGCCGCTACTGGCTATGGCAATCGCCGGGGCGATCAATGATCCCAGCCATCCACTTAATCGTCTGGCCATTGAAGACGCAGGATGTCTCTCTTTTATTCACGCGCTGAAAGACGTCAGGGATCCTGTTTCCCATGGAAACGCAATGGGTGTGCAACTCTCAAGGGAAACCCTTCAGGGCTATTGCAGGAGAACCGTTCGGCTTATTCAATTACTGATACCGGATATCACGCGGGATGCTGATACAGCCAAAACACGGCAGAAAACCGATATTGATCAGGTCAGACTGAAGGCCAGGATCGAACTGGACAGGTCATTGGGGCTGGGTTTCGTCCACGCGGTTTCCCCGTCGTTGCGGGAAGAACTGGTCAAAGTGACGATCTTAAACCAGATGACGACTCTGGATAATGAACAGCAACAGCGCTACATAAATTTACTGGCGTCCATTATGCAACTGTCGTTATTTGAAGCCGCTAAGGACCGGATAACCCCCTTCAAAAACCGAACAAACCTGAAGGATGAGGCGATTGAAAAAATCGTTCAATCCGGTTTTTATCCCACACCTGATGCCATACCAGTGCAAATCAGCACGGTAAACAGCAGTCGACTCTCTCGTGCTGTGCAAGGTTCAAGCACAACTCTTGGGGCTCAACTTCTTGCGCTTTGTTTATTGGCATCAGAAAGCGAAAGGGTCGCACTCAAAAGGTCTTTTCCGGATTGTTTCGAGCTTATCGCCAGTTTAATCAAACTGCGTGGGCACGGTAATCAACAGAAATTTGACTATTCAAGGGAATACCTGGCGTCATTAAAAATGAACGTTTTCAAACTCATCAAAATAATTATGGAAGAATTTTAGTGGACTCTAAAAAAAATAATAGCGTTCAGTTTACTGCGGATAATGATATGGCAGATCTGACGGATAACACAATCAACGTAACGGAGAGTGAGTTCCTGAATAAACTGCAGGAACTGAAGGAACGGGAAGACTTTCTGACGCAAAAAGAAACGGTTTTAGCCCAAAAGGAACAGGCGCTACAGGCGGCTAAAGACGCGATGGCCCAAAAAGAAGCAGAGCTGAATGATAAATATGTTCATCTTCAGGAGATGGAGCTTCAGGCAAAAAACGGCTTTCCGCAATTCTTTGAGGAAAAGTTCGCAGCATTCAAAAAACAACTGGCGCAGCGGGAAGCTCAGTGTGTAAGTGAGCGGGAAACTCTCGAAGCTGAAAAGGAAAAATTGCGGCAAAGAGAGGTCGCTGTTCAAAAGGCGGAAATCCAAAGGGACAGGGGGTATGCCGATGAAAGGGCCAGGCTTGATGATGAACTCTTCAGTCTCAGAAAAGGACAGGAAAAGGATCTGGAGTCAAAACGCGCCAGCGCCCTGACGGCCCTTGAAGAAGAGCTTACAGTGGAGAGAGTCTCCAGAATAGCAAACCTGGGGAAAGAGATAGCTGACCGGCTAAGCGCGCATGAAGCTGCTATTCAACAGGATAAGGATGAACTTGAACAAAAAAGAAAGGCATTCCTTAAGAACCAGGCGGAGCTTGATGAGCTCAGGGATGAACTTGAGTACCAGAAACAGCGCCTTCGCTCTCATAAAGACCGACTCGAGGAAAGAGAATCTGATCTGAACCTTGATGTGGATGCCAGGGTTGCTCAGCGGAAACACTCTTTCGAGAGTGAGAAGTCTGTGCTTAACGATGAAATTGCCCGTTTGAGGGAATCCCTCAAAACAAGCAGTGCCCTCATTTCAAACTTCGAAGTACTGAAGCATAAGCTCGGTGATGAAGATCCTGCCGCCGTTTTACTTAAGCTGAAAACCTATGAAGAGGAAATCAACACCCTGCGCGAGGATCTTGCCACACGCCCAACACAGGAGATGCGGGACGCCTTTGATCGTTTGACGTCTGAACAGAACGAACTGAAGCTGGCCTGTGAGCGATTCTCTGAAGAAAATGAGGGGCTCAGAAGTGCAGCACGCGCACAGTCAGATCTGGAAATGCAGGTAGCGGAACTGACCGATAAAAACAAATCGCTGCTGAGGCGGTTTGAATCCGTGGATGCCGACAACAACCGCTTGATGGAGGAGCTTAAACGCTTGCAATCCTCTTACGAACGGGAACAGGACCGTGAGGCAAGGATTCGGGACATTGAAACGCCATACGTTCAAAAGGAACTGCCTCGTGCGGTTGAAAACGTTGAAGAGCTTCAATGGCTGGATGGCATCCGTCAATCCTGCATCGATTATGGGCTGAGATTCCCGCGGCGAATTTTACATGCATTCCACACGGCACTAAAAACGTCGGAGTGGTCTCCTGTGACTGTTCTGGCAGGCGTGAGTGGAACCGGAAAGTCTGAACTGCCAAGGCTGTATTCACATTTTGGCGGCATAAACTTTTTGAGTCTGGCCGTGCAACCCAACTGGGACAGTCAGGAATCCATGCTGGGTTTCTTCAACTCTATCGATAACAAGTTCGATGCCCAACCGGTTCTGCGTTTACTGGCACAAAGTCAGAAGGCGCAGGCTGAAGGCTATCCTTTTGGTCTTAAAGATGCCATGAATCTGATATTGATGGATGAAATGAATCTTGCCCATGTCGAACTCTATTTTGCGGAATTCCTGAGCAAGCTTGAGCTGCGCAGAGGAATGAAAAAAGAACTCCCCTTCCTTGATGTTAAGCTGGGGGCCGGAATTCAGCCCTATCAATTGCCAATCGGTCGTAATGTGCTCTGGGCTGGCACAATGAATCAGGACGAGACAACGAAATCCCTCTCAGACAAGGTCCTCGACCGGGGAATTGTCATCAACTTTCCCCGACCGACTACGCTGGAAAGACGCCGTCAGCTGATTCCGTTGGGCGACCAGGCGCCATTACTGTCCCGCAGACTGTGGGAGAGTTGGTGGTGCAGAGAAAGTAAATTCAGCGATGATCAGATTTTGCCCTTTAAGGGTTTTATTGAAGACATGAACGATGCTCTTTCTAAAGTCGGAAGAGCACTGGGGCACAGGGTGTGGCAATCGATCGAATACTACATGGCAAATTATCCTGATGTGCTCGACGCCCAGAGAAAAAATGATGATGCAGGCCTGGTCAAAGCCATGAAAGTCGCTTTTGAAGATCAGCTTGTTCAAAAGGTTATGCCTAAGCTGCGCGGCATCGAAACCCGAGGTAAATCCAGAACGGACTGTCTTGACCGAATTCGTACTCAACTGGTGAATGACAACTATACGATAATCGAAGATTTCGATCTGGCGTGCGAATTTGGTTACGGTCAGTTCATCTGGAGCAGTGCTAATTACTTAAAAGACGATGAGTCATTGAATGTTCAAACTGGTAACAACGCCAGTGCCAGTGAAGCCAGTATGCTGTCATCTGAACACGCCGGACTTCATCATCGGTCTGCTGCAGGCGCAAGCGCTATTCCTGCTGAGCTCAGCGGGTATGCAAGTAATAGTGCAAGGGAACTCTGGCAGCTGACAACAAACGAAATAATGACCGTCCTGAAATGTGATGCAAAAGAAGCAAAGGCTATCAAGTCTTTGTGTAATGCGACCAGGGAATCATAAGCCATGGAGGGTACATTCAAAATTGACTCTGTTGAGTCTGTTTACAGGGGTCTAAATAATACCGATGAGTTAAAGGCTCATGCCCAGTTAATTCTTGTGGTTCGCAACTGGCTGACGGAAGTGTCGAACTTCGACCCAGTATCCGGACTTGTCCTGCATACCGGTATCGACGATTTCTTGGATGTTGTGGCGAAATCGGTGCGGGATACCTCACCAGAGGAGGAGACAAAAGACCGTATCTATCGCGTGGTATCACATGTGAAGGACGCTGTCCTGGCAATAATGGAGCATACCCGGGATAAGGTGATACGCGAACATGCCATGCTGCCGATATATGCGGCGAGAGAGGTTGACAGCAACAGTGTTCAATGGCTAAGCCGTCAGCCGGGCAGGACACTCCGAGAAAAGCTTTCCGGTAAGCCTTATATGAAGGCCGTCAGACGGAGGAGCAGTGTGGATACGTCGGAAAACAGACTGATGAGAGCTTTTCTCTTCCGGCTGGAACACATTCTGACAGAAAGACAGGGTGCATTATCTGCCGCAAAAGAAGAGACCTGTGAGGACATACTTGTTTCCCTTCAGCGATGGCTAAGAACTGACGATGCCGCTGAAATCGGTGCATGGGGAAATCTTCCACCCAACAATACGCTTCTGCAGGACAAGCGCTATCGAAAAATATGGGATGGTTGGCTCTGGCTCCAGGCCAGCGACGTTCAGATAACCGAGGACAGCAAACGGCTTAATAAAGACCTACTCACCGTTATCTACTGGAATACACTTTCCCAGCTTTACGCGAGTGGTGGCTTTCGGACAGTTCAGCAACCGGTCGGCTTTGATTACGACAACTTTTCTATCGTGCCTGAATTTCCCATTCGGGGATATCTATTCCCCGGGTACGGCGCAAAGAAAAAAGGGAAGGTTAAGTTCATTAAGCCAGAGAGTTTATTCGGATTTATCACGTCTGAAGAGGGTGTGGATTTATTTTTCCACCAAAAAAATCTATCTCAAAAATTAGACATAAACTCACTAACTGCTGGAGATGAGGTGTCTTTTGTCATTGGCAGTAACCCAAAGGGGGAATGTGCTGATGACATCGACCGTCTAGCGGGGATCATCCCTGTGGCGTTCAATTTGACGGGGGATAAATGGGAGATACACGTCGGTGAGGATAAGTATTTATTACATATCGTTTCGGGGTATCTGGTTATTGCGTCAGCTCAGGGCGTAAATAAAAAATTAAAAATCGAGCCTGCAGCGATCAACGAGATACCGAAGACGATAATGTCATTCGTCACGGATGCCCCGCCTGAATACGCTGCGCCGACGAATACTGAACGTGACCCGATACGGATGGAGAGCACCGTTGTGGATCTGTGTTCAGTCCGTCCTGCGTTCACGCACGGTACAGGCTCCCAGGCGCATCTGCCATTCAGGTTGGTTCAGCAGTACTGGCCCCTGCATTCTGATGGCGAAGTGGAGATTGACTGCGGTTACGCTAAATGCATCGCCCTGCATTCCGGTATTCAGACGGTCAGCATGAGGAGCCTTTTTTCACCTGACTCAACACTGCCCGAGGCTACTAAAAGCCGGGCATCGATGTTTTTTATTAAAAAGTTGAGTGACTATATCAAGGCAGATAAGTTGACCTATCTTATTCCTGATTGGGGGAATGATTTCGATCTGGAGGGGATACGAAAAAGCACCAATTTTTATTTTGATGAGTCAACTCCGCTTCCCAAAAGTATCGCTGCTATCTTTGCATGGCAATCGTCGAAGAAATTTGTACAGGACAGCGTCCAGGGCAATGATGTTGTGCTGGTGATTGATTCCTTTGACGGTGGCATTTCAGTAACCCCGGTTCAGGCAATTTACCAACCGGAGCTTGAGGGACTGTTGCCTGAGACAAAAGGTATTAGCTGGGAAAGACATCCTACGGTTAATCAGCCCGACAGCGGCATTCATAATGCCATGGTCCGCAATCTTGACGGGAATGGCTGCCAGACATCTGAAGACCTTCTTCATTTGTTTGGATTCGAGGGTTTAGCCAGCGATGCCGGAGACGTGTCTTTTGTCAACGATGAACGCTGGTATCACGTTCCTGGTTCTGTTCGGGAGGTTCTGACTCAGGATCTAGATCTCAGCATATTGTCAAACACCGCCATCAGTAACTGCCTGAACTCTGCAAACCTGGATTGTCGGGGCGCGAATGTCTTTATCCTGCCTCTTGACGTTACCCTCAGGAAACCCGATGGGCGAATGGATTATAAGTGGCTGGGGTCTGCATGGTCGCCAATTAAAGGTTGCCAGACCTTAAACAGATGGCAGGGGGAAGTGGGTGATATGACCCTCTGGCGTGATCATCTGCCAGCGCTATCAATAGAGGTACAGAGTGACAAAGGGTATAAGGTTAATTTTTATCTTGTAAAAGACGCGACAGTAACGCCGCAACGTGGCAGAACGGTGGATATACCCGTGGAAGAATGGTTCACGCTTCCCGCGGGACAAACGCATTATCGTTTTCCCCTGCAACAGGGAGAAGGCAATAAAGAGATGCGGTTTGTTGCATATCTGATGTCGCCAGCTTTTCCATTAAAGAAGGACACAACGTGCAAGCTGAAGATGACCTATACCTATGGCGCGGATGACCCGTACGAACTGAAATTCCTTCCGCTGGATTCAGCGGAAGCAGGTTTTAAATCTGTCCGAGTTGAGTGGCGCTCAGCATCAGAAAGGGGGATTGCCGATCTGGCGAACTTACCGATTCCGGATTTCCCGGCCAGAAAAAGCTGGTCCGATTTTCAGTCCTTCCCGAAAGACGATGGTAAGAGCGTCTCTGACCTCCTGGACTGGTGTTGCTCCAAAATTGCAGGTTTGAATGATCTGGTCTCCTTTGATTATGAAAAGGAATTTCAATCCATCCTGAATAAAAGAAAAGTCGGCTATCTGGAATGGGGAAGCACAGACAGTAACGGGAAATACTATTGTCGCGTCAATGTTGAGGGACAGAGTGTGTTTTGCCACAGTTCTCACTTTATTGAGGCTGTTGATGAAAACTCCCTGCATAAAGGCTGCCCGGTTTATCTGGATGTATTTACGAATGAAAAAGGGCCTTACGGGGCAACGATATCCTTTTTGGAGCGCGTCCCCTCACAGCTTCAGGAGAAGGCACAGGATACCCTCAATCGGAAGCTGTCCAGAACCATTGAATATGCTGAAAAAGGGATCTTCAGCCTCCGTTTCCCCGCATTAACCATCTGGAATCACGGTCACTCGCTTTCCGAGCCAGATGTGCCCGACCATTTTAGAAACGCGATACTCGACGGAACGCAAAAGATCATATCGATAATTGAGTCTGAAAATATGCCGGACACGCTTAAAGAGGAGCTTTTCTTCTTTCTGTGCTGTCTGCATAAGGACGCCCCTGAAATGGTTGGCTCCCGGCTTCTTGATGCAGTGAAGGATAGAAAGCTGTTGCGGAAGTACCACAAGAATATTGCTTTCGCCATCGGTAATGCCGACCTGTCTTACCAACAAGTGCTGTTGGAGAATGTCATTGATCCCATTGATAATGAGGGCCTGACCAGATCCATTACCCTGGAAGTTTTGTCGATAGTGCTTTGGCGTTCCAGAACAGTGATCAACAGATTGACTAAAGAGAAGCTCGAGGCTTTATCCGTAAGCTTATATCGTTGCCTCAGGTTCGATATTCAAAAGCTGGATAGTGAAGGAACGAGATACCAAATCGCGACTCTTGGTAAGCATCTGGAGCTTCTGCTGGCATTGCTGAGAAGCAGAGGTTCCGAGGATGAAGGTCTAAAAATGATTTTCGCGCCAGATAATGAACGGACCCAAAAATTTGTGGACCTGATCGATCGCGTTTCCAGGTTAGTGATCGACAACAATATCGGTTTGCAGTCTCGCATCAATCTGCAAATTGAAAAGCCGAAAATTTTTCTTAATACTCCCGACCTTTTATATGCATTACGCATGTATCTGACGGGAGACGCAGGTGCAAGCGCGATAGGCATTACGTCTGTTTCAGACGATTAACCAAACGGTCCGAGTCGAGTGAAGCAGGGCCTAATTGTTGTTATCTATCTTATTGGCGTGTTCTTAGAGAGCCTTCTCACTATCGTGTCGAAGGTTCTTTAAATATGAATGACCTGATTATGCGGGATATTGACAGAATGACGGGCAAAACCCATGCCCAGTGTGACGATGTAAAGCGCGAAGCGCAGATCCACATTCACACCGCCAGCGACGTTAATTCGAACAGGCCGAGAAGAGAGGCCTGAAACTCACCGAATGGCTGATTGAGGCGGCAGAGCAGTTCTACAGTGAAGAAACAGCGGATCCTGAACCACGCAAATAACCGCCCCGGCGGTTACCGGGCAAGAGAGGCAATAAATGGGCAAGGGCAAACGAGCACGAGCAGCATCTAATGCGGCGCGTCATCCGAATACCACGGCCAAACAGATGATCCGCGAGCGCAACCAAAGTAAGCGTACAGCGAGAACCGTATTGACGGGGATGTGTTATTCAGTTGGCAGTGTGATGCGCCAGGGTAGCAGCTCGCTGACCCGGTTGACCGGCCAGTCAGCTATGACGTCAAGGACATGGCGAAGGTAGCTTTCTGGATCCACGCCGTTCAGTTTGCACGTCCCGATCAGACTGTACAGCAACGCTCCCCGCTCACCACCGTGGTCTGAGCCGAAGAACAACCAGTTTTTACGACCCAGACTGACCATCCGCAGCGCATTTTCAGCGATGTTATTATCGGCTTCGGCCCAGCCGTTTTCTGCATAGTACGTCAGGGCCGGCCACTGGTTCAGGGTGTACGTGAACGCCTTTGCCAGCTCCGAGTGTCGCGACAGCGTTTTCATTTTTTCACGCAACCAGCTTTCCAGGGTACTAAGCAGCGGTTTCGTTTTCCGCTGACGTTCAGCAAGCCGTTGTTCCGCCAGCATTCCTCTTATTTCCGCCTCCACGGCATACAGTTCGCCGATACGCTTCAGGGCTTCCTCCGTCAGGGCTGACGGCGTGCGAACGTGCACATCGTGGATTTTACGGCGGGCGTGAGCCCAGCAGGCGGCTTCCGTTATCCGGCCATCGCGGTACAGCTCGTTGAACCCGGCGTACGCATCCGCCTGTAGCACACCGCTGAACCCCGCAAGATGGGTCTGCGGATGGATGCCTTTTCTGTCGGGGCTGTAGGCGAACCACACCGCCGGTGCCAGCGCTGACCCGGCGTTGCGGTCATCACGAACATACGTCCACAACCGCCCGGTCTTCGTCTTCTTATTGCCCGGCAACAGCACCTGGACCGGGGTATCATCGGCATGGAGTTTACCGTCAGTCAGGACATAGTCCTGAAGCGCCTCCTCCAGCGGGGACAGCAGCCGGCAGCATGCATCCACCCAGCCCGACAGCAGTGAACGGCTCAGTTCCACGCCCTGGCGACCGTATATTTCAGACTGACGATACAGCGGTGTGTGCTCTGCATACTTTGTGGTCAGCACGCGGGCCATCAGCCCCGGTCCGGCGATACCCCGCTCAATGGGGCGCGAAGGCGCGGGGGCCTGCACGATGGCATCACATTTTGTGCAGGCATGTTTTTCCCGTACGGTCCGGATCACCCGGAAGGCGCTGCGCATCAGCTCCAGCTGTTCAGCGGCATCCTCACCCAGGTAACTCAGCGCACCACCACACTCCGGGCAGCAGGAACCCGCTGGCCGCAGGCGTTTTTCATCGCGGGGGAGTGATTCGGGGAACGGTTTGCGGGTGCGGGTCTGACGCAGAGTGCGCTGTACTGCCGGGTCATCCACCCGACCGGTCAGCGTATCGCTCTCTTTCTGAAGCCGGTTCAGATCGGCTTCCATTTGTGCGATACGGCGGGAGACTTTTTCGGAACGGCTGCCGAAGTTCATCCGGCGAAGTTTATCCAGCTGCGCCTGCAGATGGTCTATTTCGCGCTCCCGGTCTGCCAGCTTTTCCAGCAGGGCACGGTTCAGCGCTTCCTGTTCGGCAAGGCGCTGTTTCAGCAGAAGGATGTCGTCAGAAGAGATGTCATTCATAAGCCAGCATTTTACCAGGCTTATTCTGCGACAACCAGGATAAAGAAGCCTACAGCATGGTCAGGGAGGTCAGCAACCGCTTCGGCTGTCGCCAGTCGATGCCTTCCAGCAGCATTGCCAGCTGCGCCGGGGTCAGGAACACTTTGCCATCGCGAGCTGACGGCCAGGCGAAGCGCCCGCGCTCCAGCCGTTTGGTCAGCAGGCACAGCCCGTCGCCGGTGGACCACAGAAGTTTAACCTGACTGCCGCTGCGGCCCCGGAAGATGAAGACATGGCCGGACATCGGTTCGTCTTTCAGCGCCGTCTGCACTTTTGCAGCCAGCCCGTTGAAGCCGTTTCTCATATCGGTAATACCGGCAACCAGCCAGATTTTGGTGCCTGTTGGTAGCGGGATCATCGCTTCAGTTCCTGTATCAGCAGAGTCAGAAGCTTTTCGCTGACCGTGCCGTTGAGGCGGAGTGTCCCGTGCCGGAACGTTACCTCACAGCTGATGCTGAGCTCTGAGTCCTCAGCGGGCGGTTCTGGTTGTACGGCGGTGGCATCGAGAGTCACAGGAAGTAACTGAGGACTCTCAGAGGAAGGTAATAGCAGCTTTCCCTCGCGCCACTGCTGGCGCCATTTAAAGAGCAGATTGGCATTAATGCCATTTTCAAGCGCCAGTTTTGAGATGGATATCCCGGGTTCGCAGGAGGCAGCAACGAGTTGCTGTTTAAACTCAGGAGAATAATTAGGGCAGCCTTTACGCCTGCCGGGAGTCATATTTTTCTGCATATCTGACACTTTGGTTCCCACTACTTATTTGGTGGACACCACTTTGTCGGATGCTTCAGATTATGACCAGACGGTTCACGCTGTACGCTTACCAACCAAATCGCTGACAGCATTGTTAAGGGATTACGCATAGCGCAGCAGGATGTCAGCAAGGTAATGACGAACGTGACTCACTTGCTGGCGGTGGGGATGACAAAAAGTGAAGTGGTCAGGGCTATGAATACAGATCCTCTCGTTATCACCTCCCGGGGGAGGGAAGTTGCTTACCGCGAAAAATTGGCTCGTATGGCCGCTCTTCGCCGCGAAAACAAAGAAAGAACAGCCCGCTCAAACCCGCACCACCTGCTGAAAAAGTCGAAAGGCAAGCAGACGGTAACAGCTAAACTGGATCCGTGGGTTGTTGCGCGTACAGCTTCCGGTGCCGAAGCCACTAAGCCCTTGACCTTTGGCACTGTCCAGGATATAGGCGAGCGTGTGACACCTCGTCAGGTGGAGGGCTTCAATCAGCGTAAGCTGGGCGGAACTGACACCCCCGCCGTCGCTATCAGGACCTATGATTTACCGATAGCCAAACCCAAAGCGGCCACCCAAACCGGTAAGCTGTCCGGCATTGAAGCGGCCATGAAGCGGATCCCCGCCGCGCAGCGTCATCAGTTTGCCTTGTTCGTGCATAAGCACCTCGCCAGTGGCATGACCGTACAGCAAATGGCCAAGCAGTTCCTGGGTAAACCGCTGGCCGAGCCCCTGAAGACCAGGCCTGCAGCCAACGAGACGGTAACTGTCACGCAGGTAGTTAATGCTCCGGTTGAGGTTTCCGCGCCGGAAGTGATTGATATGGCCGTGCCCGTTGCGCTTCTGATGAAAGACATCACACCGCCCGAGCTGCGCGACGGTCGCGAGCTGAAAGGCGGCTCCTCCGAGCGCGTTGTCATGCAGCGCGACGCGGCCATACAGGCAGAGTTTAGGGTATTGGTTCGCCAGAACTTTGGCGGCCGTTGTGCGGTGTCTGGTAAGCATCTGGGCGGCGTGCTGGAGGCTGCGCACATCGAAGGTGCAGATCTGGGTTGCTACAGCGTCGGCAACGGTATCCTGCTGTCGCCGACACTGCACAAGCTGTTTGACCGCCATTTGATGGGTGTTAACCCTGAAACACTGACTGTTCACTTTAAGCCAGGCATTGAGTTTGAAGAGTATGAAGGCCGCGTGATCATTCCCTTGATTTACAACCTGGACAAAGCGCGTCTGGCCGTTCGCTGGGCCGAATACTTGAGCGGCACAAAGTGAAAGACGTTTTATACGCAGACTTGGCTAACGAACTGCGCAGCGCCACGCGGCCAGCCATTGTGGTAATCGACAGTCTGTATTTCGACATGCCGGAGGTTGCCGAACGTCTTAAACAGGATGCGGGGATCACGCCGTTATTCCTTAAGCTTGCCTTTAGCCTGTCCGAAAACGCACGCCAGAGGCAGCTGAATATCCTGGCAAAGATGGACGGCAAACCCGTGATCTTTGTTGATCAGTATCCGCTGGCCGTTCACTGGGAATCTGGTTTGGCAGGCTTCCAGCTGCTTAACGAAGAAAAGAAAGCGATCCTTGACCGGATTCAGGCGGAAAACGAGTGGATCAGGAGTGCACCGACCAAAGAAGAGCGCACCCGTCGCCAGGACGAATCCATGAACCGCGCAATGTCCGGCATGGGTAACGCGATGTCCAACTTGCTGGAAGAGTCACGCGCTATCAGTGCAGAACGAGACGAGAAGGTTGCGAAAGTCATCGAAACCGAGGATGGAGCTGCCTTTAAGGCGCTGGAAGAAGAGTACAGCGAACAGAACATTTTCAGACGACTACAGAATCGCATATGGGGTAAAAAATAAAGAGCTTTGAAGGAGCAAAAATGCTCCTGCACCAGGCCGTCTCCTGACATGCACCCTAACCACATCGTACATTTGCTCCCATTGCCTTAAGGTGTGGGCGACCCATCCTAAATTTTCCCCAGAAGGGGTCGGTTCCGGCTGAGGGCGAAATGACACCCTAAGCTTTCGGTTCCTTGGGCCAAAGATATTCGCCAGTCAGTAGAATGTGCGCCCAGCCCAATGGGGATATGTGGGGAAGAAATTCAGGGGGAACATCCAACCCTTCGTTCCGCCGCTCCGTGACGGCATGACCAAGATGGACGGTATTCCAGTAAATGATCACCGCAGTCAATAAATTGAGCCCAGCGATTCGGTAGTGCTGCCCCTCTGTCGTGCGATCGCGAATTTCCCCCTGCCTCCCGATACGGAGCGCATTTTTGAGCGCATGGTGGGCCTCTCCCTTGTTAAGACCGATCTGAGCACGCCGCTGCATGTCCGTATCCAGGATCCACTCAATAATGAAAAGGGTCCGTTCAATACGACCAACTTCACGAAGCGCAACTGCAAGGTTGTTTTGTCGTGGGTAAGAAGCGAGCTTGCGCAGGAGTTGGCTGGGCCTGATTTTGCCAGCGGTCATCGTCGCGGCACAACGGAAAATATCAGGCCAGTTCGCAACGATAAGATCCTCCCGGGCTTTTCCACCTACCAACTTGCGTAACTCCCTGGGGGTCGTATCGGGATTAAATACGTACAACCGCTTCGATGGCAGATCCCTGATTCGCAGAACGAGATTGTAGCCGAGCAGGCTACTGGCTCCGAACAAATGGTCGGTGAATCCTGCTGTATCGGCATACTGTTCGCGAACATGGCGACCGACCTCGTTCATCAGTAGTCCATCGAGAATATACGGTGCCTCGCTCACGGTCGCCGGGATCGACTGACAAGCGAATGGCGCGAACTGGTCGCTTACGTGAGTATACGCTTTGAGGCCGGGAACAGAACCATATTTGGCATTGACCATGTTCATGGCTTCGCCATGCCGCGCTGTCGGGAAAAACTGACCATCGCTCGATGCTGACGTGCCCATCCCCCAGACGCGTGACATCGGCAGTTTACCCTGCGCGGCCACCACAATTGCCAATGCCTGGTTCATGGCTTCGCTTTCAACATGCCAGCGGGCAAGGCGTGAGAGCTGCCAGTAATCATGCGTGTTTGTAGCTTCCGCCATCTTACGCAGGCCCAGATTGAGCCCTTCAGCGAGCAGGACGTTGAGCAGACCGATCCGGTCGCGACATGGAGCCCCGGTTCTCAGATGGGTAAACGCATCTGTGAAACCAAGGGCTGCATCAACTTCAAGCAGCATGTCGGTAATCCGAACGGACGGCATTCGGCGATACAGATCCAGTATGAGTGCCTCGGCACCATCCGGCACGTCTGCTGTCAACCTGTCGATCCGCAACGTTCCATCTTCTATGCTACCGTGCGGAATAGTGCCGTTACGGGCAGCCCGGGCCAGCCGCTTAAGAGCGATCGTGAGTCGCGCCTTTCTGTCTGCCAGCCAATCCTGTGGGTTGGAAGGCACGGCCAGTTTTGCATTTTCCTGCGCCGCGATCATCGGCACCAGTACCTGCTTGAGGTCACCATAGCGGCGCGAATGAGCGAGCCAGACATCTCCGGAACGAAAAGCATCCCGGAGGTGAAAGAGTACCGCCACTTCCCAAAGACTGGTATCTCCTTTTTCCTGAGCTCGTAAATGACGGTTCCATTTGGAGCTGGGCCGCAGGAAACGCCTTTCTGGCGATGCAACACCTTTCATCTCTCCGATCGACAAAGCTGCTGCTACCAATGGTCCGGCGACCGGCGCGGCTTCGAGCTTCAGACAGCGCAACATGCGGGGCGCATAACGACGAAAGCGATGGTATCCCTGCCCGACATATGCAAGAGGCTCATCGGCTAGCGTGTTGCTGAGTTGAGTCCCTGTCGCTACCAGTTGAGCGAGCCGGTCCCATGCAACCGAACTGGCGACAGCCATCTCCAGCGGGGTTCCGTCACTGCGGGCCTCAAGCAACGAAGCTCCCAGCGCGGTGAAGGTACGGATCGTATCCGTGAGTGTGGCTTTAGAGCCGGAAATTGTTTCGTCATGCTGGCGCTTCGCTTCCCGCCAGGTTTTTCCTACGATCCTGTCATGGGTTTCGACTATGGCATCAGCAATCGCCGCTTCCCACTCCACAACACAGACGGCAAGGATCGCCCAGCGGCGGTCCGAAGTGATGTCACGCAAACCGTCGGTGAAGTAGCGTTCACCCTGCCGACGCAGCCGGGCAATGCGATGGGCAGGTATGCTGGCCAAAGCACTATGATTGATATTCAGGGTACGCAGAAATTCGAGCCTGTCGAGCAAACGGTTAGCAGCAGCCGAGTTGTTACCAACCTCGAAGTTGCGAAGCCAGATGAAACGACTGATATTGCCGGCGAGCATTTCACTCAGAAGTTTGTCCAGGTGATCGCGAACATCCGCTGTTAAATTTTCCGCAATCCGCGTTTCAATCCGCCGCTCAGCGGCGACCAGAGCATCCGCGCACAAGCGCTCGATTGTCGATACTGCGGGCAGAATGGTGGAAGTTTCCCGACACCGCACAATAAAACGATGAGCAAGATCCTCGTTTGATCTGGCATCTTCGGCCTGGCCGAAAGTCCACTCCCGCAGATCACGGGCACCACGGCCCGTGAAGGTCTTGTAGCCGTAAATTTCGCGCAGCGTGTCCATGTGCTGCTGACGGGTTTGGCGCCGTGTGGCATAAGTGAGAAGCGCATCAGCCGGAACTCCAAGCTGAGCACCGACGAAGGAAAGGACTTCACGCGGGATCATCTCACCAGGAGCCAGTGCACGGCCCGGATATCGTAAGGCACAAAGTTGCAGGGCAAAGCCAATCCTGTTTTCCGGTCTGCGGCGCTGCCTAATGTTTTCCAGGTCATCATCGCCCAGCGTGTAGAACTTCAGTAGCGACAGTTCGTCCGTGGGCAGATCGAACAGCGCTGCTCGCTGCCGTTCGGTGAAAATATGGCGTCGTGACATACAAATTCGTCCCTTTTGAAGTATAGTCTGTTTTGGACAACAGCCAGCCCATATAAATCAGGGCGTTCCGATACAAAAATCCAGGAGGGTTCAATTGGGACATCGTGCCGCCATTTACTGCCGGGTTTCAACAGCGGATCAGTCTTGTGAACGCCAGGAATTTGATCTGCGAGCCTTCGCCGGCCGTGCCGGCTACGACGTGGTGGGAATATTTAAGGAAACAGGTTCAGGAACTAAACTCGACCGGGCCGAGCGAAAGAAAGTCCTGGCGCTTGCCCAGTCCAGACAAATTGATGCAATCCTGGTCACTGAGCTTTCCCGGTGGGGGCGCTCGACGCTCGATCTGCTCAATACGCTACGTGAACTGGAGAACTGGAAGGTTTCCGTGATAGCCATGAATGGAATGGCGTTCGATCTTTCGTCGCCGTATGGACGAATGCTGGCGACGTTTCTTTCCGGCATTGCGGAGTTTGAGCGGGATCTCATCAGCGAGCGGGTCAAGTCAGGCCTTGCTGTTGCGAAGGCACGTGGTAAGAGGCTTGGTCGTCAGGCCGGAGTGCGACCAAAATCAGACCGACTTTTGCCTAAGGTGGTTGCGATGAGGGCCGAGGGACGCAGCTATCGCTGGATCGCACGCGAGCTCGGTATCAGCAAGAATACCGTCGCTGACATCGTGCAACGACACAGAGCTAACGCTTAGGGTGTCATTTCGCCCTCAGCCGGAACCGACCCCGGCCATAACCGGGTGAACCCGTCGGTCCGCGGAATGGCCGCCGCGTAAAAGATCTCACAGCATCCGGCAAGCAATAAATATATCCAGCCCAAAACTTCTGGCCTCAGTGTTAACGAAATGCGCCATTTTGACCTGTGGTATGTCTTTTCTGACAGCCATTCGTCACCGGCATGGACGGATAATTATCCATCAGCTGCTGTTCAGGCTTTTCAGGATAATGCGGCTCAGAGCAGCATCTGTCTGCAAACGGTGTCCTGTGTAATCATTTTCCATCACTACCCGTGTCAGTTTACGTTGCCAGCTCTTACTGACAGATACTATTTACTGACACGCGGCGGATAGTAAATTTCAGCCATGTTCTGGAAACAGACTGAGCAAATTTCTCAGAATGGAAACGCACCCTAGCCCCGCCAAGGCTTCGCTTTACGATAATTTACCTGAAGGCGGCCATTTACCTGACGGTGCATGATAAAATGTAACCACAGACCGACCGAATTTAACTTATTAATTTAATTATCTAAATTTCTTACATCAGTCAATCAGGC
>CDYJ01039160.1_pt1 | contig 28974 bp, 25 predicted proteins | sample 557501 | NCBI WGS metagenome assembly CDYJ01 (sample SAMEA3182079, study PRJEB8094) | gut metagenome | biome: human; feature: gut; material: Stool; isolation source: human stools | place: Canada | collected 2012-11-20
TGCATAGCCTCTTCTCCCACCTGCCAGACCGTCCCGCTCAACAGGAGTCCTGCCGCTCTGCAAGTCAAAAAAGTGACTCAAATTTTGTATATTATTTACAATTTTAAGGAATATCACAAAAAGTCCGCAAAGTGGCTTGACTGTATTTGGTCAAAATGTTATACTCACCTCGTCAAATGTAAACGATTACATCAGAGGTGAAACAGGATGCGTGCCCCAACGATTTCGGAGGTCGCCAAAACCGCGGGCGTCTCTGTCGCTACTGTTTCCAGAGTGGTCAACGGCAGTCCCTCGGTGTCCCATGAGACCCAGGCGCGGGTGCAGGAGGCCATTGAGCGGCTGGGCTACCAGCCCAACGTGTGGGGCCGGAGCCTCCGGCGGGGCGAGAGCCGGGTGGTGCTGATCATCGTACCAAACGTAAGCAACCCCTACTACGCCCCCATCATCGCCGGGACGGAGGACCGGCTCCACGAGGACGGCTACAGCGGCATGCTGTGCATCACCAATGCCGAGGCGGGGCGCCGGGCGCTTTACCTGGAATTTTTGAAGGACGGCCGGGCCGACGGCGCCATTCTGATGGAGCCGGCCCGGGACGACCCCCATGTGACCGGCATGGCCCGCCACTACCACCTGGTACAGTGCAGCGAATACTGCGACAACCAGGCGGTGAGCCATGTGTCGGTGGACAATCTGGCCGCCGCCCGGGAGGTGGTGCTCACCCTGGCCGGGCTGGGCCACCGGCGCATCGGCTTTGTCGGCGCGGACAACGACTTCATGTCCACCATCGCCCGCCGGCAGGGCTATCTGGACGGGCTGCGCGTTCTGAACATCCCCCCGCGGGAGGACGACCAGACCTTTGCCGGACGGGATTACAGCTTTTCCTCCGGCGTGGAGGCCGCCCGGCGGCTGCTGGCCCGGCCGGAGCGCCCCACGGCCCTGTTCTGCATCTCCGACGTGCTGGCCCTGGGCGCCGTGCAGGCCGCCCGGGAGCTGGGCCTCCGGGTGCCGGAGGACTTGTCGGTGGTGGGGTTTGACGATGTGGAGTACGCCGTGATGGGCCACCCCAGGCTGACCACCGTGCGCCAGCCCTGCTACGAGCTGGGCCGGACGGCAGGGGAGCTTCTGCTCACCCAGATTCAGGGCGGGCCCCGTGGACGGGCGGTCTACCTCCCCCACACCCTCATTGAGCGGGATTCTACGGCACGGTGTGCCGTTGGATCATAAAGGAAACGGATCTCAATATTAAGGAGGAAACAAGCATGAAGTTCAAGAAACTGGCTGCGCTCACCCTGGCCGGGGCCATGTCCCTGTCTCTGGCCGCCTGCGGCGGCGGCGGCGGTGACACCGCCTCCCCTGCCCCCAACACCGGGTCCCCCTCCGCCGCCACCGATACCCCCGCGCCTGAGGGCGAGGTCTACAAGATCGGCGTCCTGGCCCCCGAGGTGACCCACGGCTGGTCCGCCGGCGTGGCCTACTACGCCGAAAAGCGCTGCGATGAGCTGGTCGCCGAGGGCAAGATTGAGAAGAAGATTTTGATCAGTGGCGACGCCGCCGAGATGACCACCCAGTTGGACGAGTTGAAGACCTGGGGCGCCGACGCCATCGTGGCCTTCCCCCAGTGGGAGGGCATGGAGGTGCCCATCCAGCAGGCCATTGACGAGGGCATCACCGTGGTGAACTTCGACATCGCCATCGAGGCCGACGGCGTGTACCGCGTGTCCGGCGACAACTACGACATGGGCTATCAGAGCGCCCAGTACATCGTGGACAAGATCGGCACCGAGGGCACCGTGGTCATCCTGGACGTGCCCACCTCCGGCTCCGTGGCCGAGCTGCGCAAGCAGGGCTTCACCGAGCACATGGCTGAGCTGGCCCCCGACATGAACCTCATCGAGTACGCAACGGAATTCACCCGCGAGGCCGGCCTCGCGGACATGGCGGACATTCTGACCGCCAATTCCCAGATTGACGCCGTCTTCTCCATGGACGACGAGACCTCCATCGGCGTCCTGCAGGCCATCCGTGATGCCGGCCGCACCGACATTAAGGTCATCACCGGCGGCGGCGGTGCCCAGGAGTGGTTCAACATGATGCTGGCCGACGAGAACCAGGACATCTGGCTGCAGTCCGCTCTGTACTCCCCCGACATGGTGGAGGACGCCGTGGACATGGCGCTGGATATTCTGAACGGCAACGCCCCCGAGGACCCCGTGAAGATCATCCCCACCACCATTCTGGACCGCGACACCGTGGAGTCCCACCTGGACGAGAATTCTCCCTACTAATCAGATTTCCCGCTGATAAAGGGGCTATGGCACCAGCCATAGCCCCTTTCCCGAAAGAACAGAAATGGATGTGATCCCATGACACTGGAGATGCGCGGCATCTGCAAATCCTTCGGTTCCAACGACGTGCTCAAGCACGTGGACTTCTCCATTCAGGGCGGGGAGATCTGCGCCCTGCTGGGCGAGAACGGCGCGGGCAAGTCCACACTGATGAACATACTGGGCGGCGTGCTGCCCGCCGACCGCGGTGAGATCGTCATCGATGGCACCCCCGTCCACTTCCGCACCCCCTCGGACTCCCTCAGCGCGGGAGTCGCCTTTATCCACCAGGAGCTCAGCCTGATCAACGATCTGGCCATCTACGAGAACATGTTTATCGGCCGGGAACTGAAAACCAAATACGGCCTGTTGGACGCCAAAACCATGATTCAAAAGACCCAGGAGGTCTTTGACCGTCTGGAGCTCCACCTGGACCCCCGCACCATGGTGCGGGAGCTGGATGCGTCCTACAAACAGATTGTGGAAATTTCACGCGCCATGATGATGGAGGCCTCCCTGATTATCATGGACGAGCCCACCACCTCCCTGACCGACCCGGAGATTGAGCGCGTGTTCGATATGATGCGCATGCTGCAAAAGCAGAACGTGGCCATCGTCTTCATCTCCCACAAGCTCAAGGAGGTCATGGAGGTCTGCAACCGGTACACCGTGCTGCGGGACGGCAACATGGTGGCCGCCGGGCCGGTGGCCGAGGTGACCACCGCCGACCTGGCCCGGTTCATGGTGGGCCACGACGTGCGCACCGAGAACCTGCACCAGGACAAGGAGCTGGGCGGTGAGATCCTCCGGGGCGAGGGCCTGAGCGACGGCTCCCACTTCCGGGACATCTCCTTCACCGTCCACGCCGGCGAGGTGCTGGGTGTCACCGGCCTGCTGGGCGACGGCCGCAGCGAGCTGTTCCAGGCCGTCTTCGGCGACCTGCCCTACACCGGGCAGCTCTTTGTGGAGGGTCAGCCCGTCAAGGTGACCTCCACCCCCCAGGCCATCCGGCTGGGCATCGGCTATGTCCCCCGCAACCGCAAGGAGAACGGCATCATCAAGGACATGGATATCGTGGAGAACGGCTCCATGGTCACCCTTCCCCGGCTGGCCCGCCGGGGCCTCATCGACCAGCGCCGCCGGGACGCGGAGTTTGACCGCCAGGTAAGCGAGCTGCACATCAAGATGGGCAAAAAGACCGACCTCATCACCAGCCTGTCCGGCGGCAACCAGCAGAAGGTGGTGCTGGCCAAATGGCTGTCCGCCCACCCCAAGGTGCTGATTCTGGACAACCCCACCCAGGGCGTGGACGTGGGTGCCAAGGAGGAGATCTACGACATCATCCTGCGGCTGGCCCGGGAGGGCGTGGCCGTTGTGGTGCTGTCCAGCGAGGCCCAGGAGATCATCCGCGTGTGCGACCGCGCCCTGGTTCTGTACCACGGCGCCCTCCAGGGCGAGGTCTCCGGGGCGGACATGAACGAGCAGACCATCATGCACCTGGCCACCGGCGGCGCGGCGCCTTCCGCACAGGCAATTCATACAGAGGAGTAACGGCTATGGGAACGAAAGAACTGGAAAAGAAATCCTCCGGCGGCGGACTGGTCGCCGCCTGGAAGCAGAACCCCCTGGTCAGCACCGGCCTGGTGCTGATTCTGATGATCGTCGTCCAGACCGCCATCATGATCTACAACTTTGGCGAGGGCAGCGTGGGCGAGCTGCTGCTCTCCCTGCTGACCAACTGGCTCAACATTCTGCGCAACAACGCCCCCGTGGGCATCATTGCCCTGGGCATGACCTTCGTCATCATCTCCGGCGGCATTGATCTGTCCGTCGGCTCCACCCTGGTGGCCGTGGGCGCCATGGTCATGATGGTGGTGGACGGCAGCGCCACCGGCCTGCTGGCCGGCATGGGCATCACCGGCGTGCCCGCCTACATCATCGCCATCGCCGTGGGCCTGGTCTTCGGCGCGCTGCTGGGCTGGCTCAACGGCGTGCTCATCGCCCACGGCAAGCTGCCCCCCTTCATCGCCACCCTGGGCACCATGCAGATCTTCCGCTCCGTCACCCAGCACCTGACCCAGCACGCCAACCCCTCCGTGCCCAAGGGCTTCCTCCAGATCGCCAATCTGAAAATCGGCAGCTTCTACATCATGCCCATCCTCTACTGGCTGGCCATCGCCGCCGTCCTCTATGTGGTGTCCAAGCGCACCACCTTCGGCCGCCATGTGTTCGCCGTGGGCTCCAACATCCGCACCGCCCGCCTGTCCGGCATCAACGTCAACAAGGTCAAGCGCCGCATCTACATGCTCACCGGCATGCTGGTGGCCATCGCCGCCATCATCCAGGTCTCCCGCATCGGCTCCATGGACTACGCCAGCGCCGGCAGCGGCTATGAGATGGACGCCATCGCCGCCGTCATCGTGGGCGGCACCAGCATGTCCGGCGGCAAGGGTTCCATCGTGGGCACCGTATTGGGCATGCTCATCATCGGCGTGATGAACAACCTGCTGACCCTCTTCGGCGTACCCCCCTTCCTGCGGGAGGCCTGCAAGGGCGTCATCGTCATCGTCGCCGTGCTGCTCCAGAAAAAGGAAGCCGACGCGTAAGAGAAAGGAGCCTTCATCTATGTTCAACATCGGCATCATCGGCTGCGGCAAGATTGCCCAGGTGCGCCACATCCCCGAGTACGCCGCCCACCCCGCGGCCCGGCTGGCCGGGTACTACGACCTCAACCAGGAGCGGGCCCAGGCCCTGGCGGAGCAGTGGGGCGGCCAGGCCTACCCCACCTGGGAGGCGCTGCTGACCGACCCGGCCATCGACGCGGTGAGCATCTGCGCGGCCAACACCGCCCACGCGGAGCTGACCATCGCCGCCCTGAGGGCGGGCAAGCATGTGCTCTGCGAGAAGCCCATGGCCACCACCTTGGCCGACTGCGAGGCCATGGCCGCCGCCGCCCGGGAGAGCGGCAGGTTCCTCATGATCGGCCAGAACCAGCGCCTGACAAAGGCCCACCAGAAGGCCCGCCAGTTGGTGGCGGACGGGGTGCTGGGGGACATTCTCACCTTCCGCACCACCTTCGGCCACGGCGGCCCCGAGACCTGGAGCGTGGATCCGGGCAAGAACACCTGGTTCTTCGACAAGAGTAAGGCCGCCATGGGCGCCATGGCCGACCTGGGCATCCACAAGACTGACCTCATCCAGTACCTGCTGGGCCAGACCGTGGTGGAGGCCACCGCCAAGGTGACCACCCTGGACAAGCGGGGGGCCGACGGGCAGCTCATCGGCGTGGACGACAACGCCATCTGCATCTACCGCATGAGCGGCGGCGCCATCGGCACCATGACCGCCAGCTGGACCTACTACGGCGCGGAGGACAACTCCACCGTGCTCTACGGCACGAAGGGCATCCTGCGCATCTACGACGACCCGGCCTACTCCCTCAAGCTCATCACCGCCGGCGGGGAGAAGGTGCTCTACGAGCTGGAGGCCATCCAGACCAACGACAACCAGACCGCCTCCGGCGTCATCGACTGCTTCATGGACTGCCTGACCGGCAACACGCCCCCCGCCATCTCCGGAGAGTCGGTGCTCACCGCCATGCGGGCCGTGTTTGCCTGTCTGGAGTCCTCCCGGACAGGCAGGGCGGTGTCCGTCGCCCAGGATTAACGAAAGGAGTTTTCACAATATGAAACTTGGTTTTGTCAGCGCCATCCTGGACGGCTGGAGCTTTGAGGAGATGATCGACACCGCCCGCGACCTGGGCTTCTCCTGCGTGGAGGCGGCCTGCTGGCCCTCCGGCAAGGCCGAGCGCCGCTACGCCGGGGTGAGCCACATCGACGTGGACGGCCTCACCGACGAGAAGTCCGCCTATATCCTGGGCTACTGCAAGGAGCGGGGCGTGGAGCTCTCCTCCCTGGCCTTTTACCCCAACACCATGGACGAGGATCTGGAGAAGCGGGCGGCCAATATCGCCCACCTGAAAAAGGTCATCCTGGCCAGCGAGAAGCTGGGCGTGGGTATGGTCACCACCTTCGTGGGCCGGGCCACCCACAAGACCGTGGAGGAAAACCTGGAGCTGTTCCGGGAGATCTGGCCCCCCATCGTCGCCTTTGCCGAGGAGCACCACGTCAAGGTGGCCATCGAGAACTGCCCCATGTGGTTCGACGCCACCAACTGGCCCGGCGGCCAGAACCTCTTCACCACCCCCGACATCTGGCGCAGGTGCTTTGAAATCCTCCCCAGCCCCAGCTTCGGCATCAACTACGATCCCAGCCACTTCATCTGGCAGCAGATGGACTACATCCGCCCCCTGTACGAGTTCAAGGACCGCATCTTCCACGTCCACTACAAGGACATCAAGCTCTACCCCGAGAAGCTGGCCCGGGTGGGCGTCATGGCCTACCCCCTTCAGTATATGGAGCCCAAGCTGCCCGGCCTGGGCGACGTGAACTGGGCCAAGTACGTCTCCGCCCTCACCGACATCGGCTACAGCGGATACACCTGCATCGAGGTGGAGGACCGGGCCTTCGAGGGCAGCCGGGAGCGCATCCTGGACTCCCTGCGCCTGTCCAAGCGCTATCTGGAGCAGTTCGTCATTTAACGCCAGCGGGGGCCGCCTTCGGCGGCCCCCGGCCGGTCGAAAAAATCTTTTCGACCGGCCGCCGCACTTTTTGAACCTTCAAAAAAGGTTCAAAAAGTGGTCTTCCTGGACGTGAAAGACAACCCTGACGGTTTTCTTTCACACTATTTTTCCCTCCGAGATCTTCGGCGGGAGGGTTTATCGACAGCCTCGGGGGCCGCCGAAGGCGGCCCCCTTCTGAAAAGGGGGATATTATGGGACGCATCATCGCGGTCAACTCCAACTGCTACCACGGCTATTCCATTGAGCAGGCCATCGACGGCATCGCCGCCGCCGGGTTCCGCTACATCGAGCTCACCGCCACCAAGGGCTGGACGGAGCATGTGTTCCCCGACCAGAGCTTCGAGCGGCTGTGGCAGGTGAAGGAGCGGCTGGCCGAAAAGGGCCTCACCCCCTTCTCCATGAGCGGCCACTGTAACCTGATGGACACCGCGCGCATCCACGACTTTATCAGCAACATCCGCCTGGCCGCCTTCTTCGGCTGCGGCTATATCGTCTCCTCCATCGGCGAGGCCCATCTCTCGGATCAGGCCGTGGCCTCCAACGAGGTGGTGGCGGAGCACATCCGTGCCCTGGTGCCCGAGCTGGAGAAATACGGCCTCACCCTGGTGCTGGAGACCCACGGCGACCACGGGAGCGGCAGGATCCTGAAGGAGATCGTGGATCGGGTGGGCTCTCCCAGAGTGGGCATCAACTACGACACCGCCAACGCCCTCTTCTACGGCAACGTGGACTTGGGGGCGGATCTGGACGCCAGCATGGACGCCATCCGCTACATGCACCTCAAGGACAAGGGCGGCGAGCGGACGGTATGGGACTTCCCCGCCCTGGGCAAGGGCTGGCTGGACTTCCCCCTGGTCTTCGACAAGCTGACAAAGGCGGGCAACGACTGCCCCTTCAGCATCGAGATCGAGTTCACCCAGGCCGGAGCGAAGGATCTGGCCGAGATCAACCAGGCCGTGAAGGACTCGGCGGAGTACCTCACGGCCCACGGCTTCGTCCTGTGAGGTGGCGGCCATGATCAACATCGGAATCGTGGGCGCGGGCGGCATGGGCACCGTGCACCACAGCAACTATCGCCACCTGGACGGCTGCGCCGTGGTAGGCGTGGTGGACCCCTCCCCCGCCGGGCGGGAGCGGGCCGCCCAGTGGGGCGTGCCCTGCTATGAGAGCATTACCGACATGGTGGAGGCCGGCGGCGTGGACGTGGTGGACATCTGCACCCCCACCTTCCTCCACCGGGACAACGTGATGGAGAGCCTCTCCCTGGGCAAGACCACCATCGTGGAAAAGCCCTGCGCCCTCACCCGGGCGGATGCCGAGGCCATGTTCGCCCTGGCGGAGGAGAAGGGGGTGAACCTCTATGTGGCCCAGGTGCTCCAGTTCACCCGGGAGGTGGAGGTGCTGCGGAAGCTGGTGCGGGAGGGCACCTACGGCAGGCCCCTGGACGCGGTGTTCCAGCGGCTGTCCGCCCGTCCGGAGTGGGCCCAGGGCGGCTGGCTCTTTGACAAGAGCAAGAGCGGGCTGGTCCCCTTCGATCTGCACATCCACGATCTGGATGTGATCGTCTCCCTCTTCGGCGTCCCCGACCGGGCGGAGTGCCGCCCCTGCGGCGGCCCGGCCATGGACTCCCCGGAGCTGTACCGCTGGGAGTACCGCTGCGGCGGGGTCAACGTCATGGCCGAGGCGGGCTGGCTCAACGCCTCCATCCCCTTCACCGCCGTCTGGCGGGTGTATTTTGAGAACGCCATGGTGATTTATGACGGCAATACCGTCACCGCCTACCCCCACGGCTCGGAGCCGGTGGTCTTCGACACGGAGGAGGCCGTCAAAATCCCCACCGGCATCAACGTCCCCCCCACCGGCTGGTACTACGCCGAGCTGGGGCACTTCCTGTCCTGCATTCGGGAGGGAAAGCCCTCCCCTCTGGTGCCCCGGGAGCGCATCCTGGCGGTGCTGGATCTGCTGGAGACCGCCCTGCGGGCGGACTGACCAAAGGAAAAAACACCCCCCGCGCGTCTGAAGTTCCCCCAAAAAGTTAAACAATATTTAAAATGAAAAATTGTTCAAGCAGCCGAAAGGGCTTGTTGTCTGTGAATTGCAGGCGGCAAGCCCTTTCGCTTAGCCTTATTGCGTCGGTTATTGTAGTAATCCAGATCGTCGATGAGTTCATGTTTGAAGCGTTCCATGGGTTTTGTGATACAATACGGTTCGGCCGTGTTGAGAGCCGCCATAATGCTTTCCTTATCCAGAACATGTTCCCAATAACCCGAGAATACATCCAGGATATATACCTGGATCGTTTTTCCCATATCGTGCGGGCTACTCCGAGTGTCAGGGATGATGTCATCCGCTCTGCAAAAAGTGTGTTCCATAAAGTCCAGAGCAGAGGTTTGAACCTTACTTTTGTAGATGTGCTGAAGCTCCGCTCCCAGCTCCTTGAACCGGAGCGCGGGACCTCTACCCCCAGTCTGGCCGCACAACTCGCGGCCGCCACGGCGCGGGCAGAAGCCCAACAGGCAGAACACCAGGCTCCCGTTCAGCAGAGGAAAGAGCCCTCGTTAGATCGGTAAACAATAATTTACATTTTGCTTGTTTCCTGCTATATTAAAAATGAAAAAGCGTGGTGGTGACCCTGGCCAGTCCAGACCAGACGCACACGAGCAGTAAAAATCCGAAACCGTTACCCTTAAGGGGGTCGAGCGGCGAAGGTAGGGGGGGGGGCAGGTGTTGCCTGCCCCCCCTACCTTATAGCACGGCACATTTTTTATAAAGTACCATCCGGCCATTGTCCTGGTAGCCGCCACCCATCGAGGGTAGCTCCGCACTTCTTCCCTTTCCCTGGTCACTCCGGGCCGCCTCCAAGTGAGAGAAGGTACCATAGGGGCTGCTCTCCCCTCTCCCCGTAGCCACCAGCTCCACCATGGCAACCCAAGCATTTCAATTTTGTTCGGTTGACCTAGTGTTAATATTTTTTTAAATTCAGTTATTGTCAAATTGCATAATTTATTGTATAATTCAAGTTGTAACTTAAGTTATTATGTGTAGCGCAGGAGGCGGTGACTCCAATGGGCTAAACAGAGTGAAGCAGGCAACTCAAGACATCAATTTTGAGGTGAGTTTATGAAAAAGTTATTGTCCTGTATGCTCTCTCTGGCAATTCTCTTTTCTATGTTCATCCCTGCTTTTGCTTCAGAGCCCCAAGAAGTAGTCACGGAAAGGATCGTAGAACAATCTGGATACTCTTTTACGATTTCGGAGCGAGTAGACGAAAACGGCACCATCATTCGCTCATATGAAAACGACGGTTCTCTCACATACTCTTCCAGTGTTCCAGACATTGAAAAGACTAAGGCAGTCTTGATTGCTTTGGGTATGCAGGAAAAGAATGTTGAAATGCTCAATAGCGATGCCCTCGACGCATTTTCAACCGGCGAAGAGATTATGCTATCTACTTCCTATTCAAAGATAGATAGCGACAATAATGTAACATATTTGCCCGAAGAACAGGCTCTCGCTGAATCTAGTGCTTTAAGGGCAAAACAGCAAGACGCACTCCTCGCACTTTCTCAGGGCATTATGACAATGGCAGACTATGATGACTATGAAGAAAATGCCTACATGCGGGTCGATTACGCTGTTGCTTATAAGGGTGATGGCCAATATTTCTATTCTACCGATGCGAATTGGTTAACCATGCCCTCTATTCGCTATATGGATTCGGTAGGCTCTTGTGCTATGGAGGGTACTGTAACCCCCGAAACCCAATACGGGTATTACTGGTATACTAGCCAGCACTTCAGCATGGGGGTCATGGAAGAGGAGCCAGTATTTGAATATCTTGAAGACAATTATGACAACGATAAAGACGGAAACTGGTATGGCTCCGCCGGATATTTTAATCTTCCCAGGAATACAGGAACCGGAAATAATGGAACTGTCCATCAAGACTTTGGTGCCCATTTTCAATACCGAGGCCATGTCACCTCTCCTGACGAAAGAAGATTTTTTAATACTGTAGGTAGCTACACCCATGCAACTGTTACCATTGCTGCGAGTCCTTCCATTACCATTTCTTATCCTGGAGGGCTTTCGGCATCTGCCGGGATCGCTGCCGTAGGCGCAAAAGATGTTATAGGTGTCGAGTTTGAGGTTGAGTATATTCCCGATTAACTGTTAAAAGGAAGGCGACACTAATTTAGTCGCCTTCCTTTTTTCTTATAATTTGGAACATTATAAATGCGCCCATAACAATTACCGTTAAAACTACTCCAAACCCTGGCATATAAACGTTCGGATTTGTCTCAATAGATACACCAAAAGCATACGCCGCAAAAGTACATATTACACTAAGAAAAACCATACCCATTCCATTACCTCCTCTTCAAATATAATTTCTCCTTCGTTTTGCTCTTGAAATACCTCAAATAATGTATATTACAATATATATTATCTGTCAAGCACTATTTTCCCCCTCTGATGCGACATCCATTCCCTGGCCACTCCGGGCCGCCCTTGCGGCTGCCAGCCGCCTCCAAGGGGGAGAGAGTCCCATAACTTAGTTTTCCTCCTGCATAGGTTTCCACTACCAGCTTCTTGAATTCTGGCGTGTATCTCTTCTTTGGTTTTCCTTTTGCTATAATTGAGCACCCCACTTGTTATCCAGTATATCATACTGTCTAACAAATGGGGTGCTGTTCAGCCGCGCGGGGAGCGTTTTATCTTTGTTTGTGTTTGCTCCGGGCTCAGCCGATCGCGGCCTTCTGTCCCGGGTGATCGGTTCCCATGGTGGATCTGAGGTTGTAGCGCACATCCTCCATGTGCTCCTCCATGCACTGGCGCGCCCCCTCCGCATCCCCCTCGATGACCTTGCTGAACAGGGCCTCGTGGGCCACAATGGAGCTGTACGAGATGCCGCTGTTGTTGATGGTGAACTGCCGGGAGATGTCCAGCAGCTCATAGAGGTACTCGTAGACGCTGGAGAGCACGGCGTTGTGGGCGGCCCTGACCAGGGCCTGGTGGAAGCCGTGGGAGAGCTTGCGCAGGTTCTGCACCGACTCCTCGGTGCCGTCGTTGACCTTCTTGGCCTCCCGCATGTCCCGGAGCAGCTTCTGGATGGAGGCGATATCCTCGTCGGTGCGCCGCTGGGCGGCGTGATAGGCCGCGAAGGTCTCCAGCACGATACGCAGCTCCAGCAGATCCCGGATGGTGTCCGCCGTGGCGTCGAAGGAGAAATTCATCTTGCTGACCAGGCTCTGCGCGGAGGTGTTCTTCACATAGGTGCCGTCGCCGGGGCTGCTGTCCAGCACCCCCATATACTCCAGGATCTTGAGCGCCTCACGGATGGGGACACGGCTGACGTTGAACTTCTCGGCCAGCTCCCGCTCGGAGGGCAGCTTCTGGCCCGCCTGAAGCTCTCCATCGGCAATCATCTGGCGGATGTTGTCAATCACGTACTCGTAGAAGCGGCCGCTGCCGTCCGCCTGCTTGGTTGGGAGATTCATCGGACTCCTCCTTTTATCCTCAAGTACTTTTTCCTTATTTTATCATAATCTGAGGTCAAATAGAAGGGATCTCTCAAAAAATCCCCCCGCCGGAGTCAAAGGCGGATGATGCCATGCTTGGCCTTGCTCTGGGCGTAGGCCTGCTCCACATACTCCCGCAGCCCGGGACGGAACTTGGGGTGGGCGCAGTTCTCAATCAGGACATGGGCCCGCTCGTAGGCCGTCAGGCCCCGCAGATCCGCCAGGCCCTGCTCGGTGACGATGATCTCGGTGTCGTGCTCCGTGTGATCCACGTGGGCCACGTGGGGCACAATACAGGAGATGGCGCCGTCCTTGGCGGTGGAGGCGGTGGAGAAAATGGCGATACCCGAGTTGCGGGCGTAGTCGCCGGAGCCGCCGATGCCGTTCATGACGGCCCCCTCGCCGATGTGGGTGGAGTTGACGTTGCCCGCCAGATCCACCTCGATGGCGGTGTTCATGGCGATGATGCTCAGGCGGCGGATCACCTCGGGGGCGTTGCTGAGCTCCTGGGGCCGGAGGATGATCTTGCCCTTGTAGTCGTCGATATGGGCATAGAACCGCTCCCGGGCAGAGGGGGAGATGGTGAGGGCCGTGCCGCTGGCGCAGGCCACCTTGCCCGCGTCGATGAGCTCCACCACCGCGTCCTGCATGACCTCGGTATAGACGCTCAGGTGATCCAGCTCGGAGCGGGCCAGGGCGGAGAGCACCGCGTTGGCCACGCCGCCCACACCGGACTGCATGGGGGGCAGAGGGTTAGGCAGGCGGCCGGCCGCCACCTCGCTCTGTAGGAATTTGACAATATGGCTGGCAATGGCCTCCATATCCGGGGTGGGGGCAGGGAGATCCTGGTTGGTGTCCTCGCAGTTGGTGAGGATGACCGCGGCGACCTTGTCCGGGTCGCAGGCCAGATAGGGGGAGCCCACCCGGTCGTCGGGCTTGAAGATCTCAATGGCCTGGGTGTGGGGCGCCCGCTCCAGGGTCAGGATGTCGTGCATGCCCTCCACCTCCAGGGGGATGGCCTCGTTGACCTCCAGGATGAGCTTGTCGGCATACTTCACCAGGGTGTCGTCAATGCCCACCGAGAAGGGGAGCACCAGACTGCCGTCGGCCCGGATGGCGGCCACCTCGATGACGGCCACGTCGATCTTCCCCAGGTAGCCGTTTTTGATCAGGTAGGGGCCGTGGCTCACATGGGTGTCCACATATTGAATCCGGTCGGCGTTGGCCAGGGCGCGGAGATCCCGGTTGCCCTGAAAGCCATACCGCCGCTTCATCACGCCGGAGCGGGCCAGCACTCCGTCCAACTGGTCGCCTACGTTGCCCCCGGTGATTACGGTGATGCCCAGCTCCTCGCCCTCCTCGGCGCGCCGGGCCAGCTCAACCGGAAGCACCTTGGGATAGCCGATGACCGTAAAGCCGCTGAAGCCCACGGTCATGCCGTTTTTGATATGCGCCGCCGCCGCCCTGGGAGTGGTCACCTTGCGCAGCAGCGCCTCGTTGCAAATGCGGTCCATTCGGAATACCGATCCTTTCTTTTTTCTCTAATTGGTATACCATTTTGAGGAAAAAAAGCCCGGCGGAGCCTTGCGGTTCCCCGCCGGGCCTCAAACGAGGGCTCTTGTTCAGTCCGCCAGCTCCAGAAGGGTGGCGCCGCCCTGGCCGCCGCCCATACACAGGGTGGCGATGCCGTACCGGGTGCGGGTGCGCTTCATGCCGTGAACCAGGGTGGTCAGGATGCGCCCGCCGGTGGCGCCCAGGGGGTGCCCCATGGCGATGGCACCGCCGCTGACGTTTACCTTGGCCATATCCAGCCCCAGCTCGCGGATCACCGCCAGGGACTGGGCCGCGAAGGCCTCGTTCAGCTCAATCATGCCGATATCGTCCAGGGTGAGCCCCGCCTTCTCCAGCACCTTGCGCACGGCGGGCACCGGGCCCATGCCCATGATGCGGGGATCCACGCCCACGATGGCGTGGGCCACGATGCGGGCCATGGGCTTGACGCCCAGCTCCTTCACCTTCTCGCCGCTCATCAGCAGCAGGGCGGCGCCCGCGTCGCTGCGCCCGCAGGAGTTGCCCGCAGTGACCTTGCCCTTGCCGTCGGTGCGGAACACGGGCTTGAGCTTGGCCAGGCCCTCCATGGTGGTGGCCCTGGGCTGCTCGTCGGTGTCAAACACGATGGGCTCCTTTTTCCGCTGGGGGATCATCACGGGGACAATCTCGTCCTTGAACACGCCGGCGGCCACCGCCTCGGCGGCCTTGCGCTGGCTGTGGAAGGCAAACTCGTCCATATCCTCCCGCGAGATATGGAACTGCTCGGCCACGTTCTCGGCGGTATCACCCATTCCGAACACGCCGTAGGTCTCCTGGGGCTGGGCCCGCTTGGCCCCCTCCACGATGGGATCCACCAGCACGTTGTTGCCAGTGCCGTAGCCGTACCGAGCGTTCCACAGCTCGAAGTGGGTGGCGCTCATGGCCTCCACGCCGCCGGCCACCGCCACGTCTACGTCGCCGCAGCGGATGTCGTTGGCCGCGCAGTTGACCGACTGGAGGGAGGAGCCGCACTGCATCATCAGCGTATAGGCCGGAATCTCCTCCCGGAAGCCCGCCATCAGGGCGCACACCCGGGCGATGTTGGAGGCCACGGCGTTCTGCTTCACCTGGGCGATGACCACCTCCTCCACCAGCTCGGGGGCCAGGCCGGTGCGCTCCATCAGGGCCTTGCACACCAGCCCCCCCATCTCGTGGGCCTGGGTGTTCTTCAGCGTGCCGCCCATGCGGCCCACGGGAGTGCGGACGGCGTCTACAATATAAACCTCGCGCATAAAAGCGTCCTCCTTTTTGTGTTCAGGCCCGTGCAATGCCCTGCTCCCTGGCCTCCTGTGCGACGGCGCGGGCCACGGTGTCGGCCACGGACTTGTCCAGGGCGGAGGGCAGGATGTAGTCGGCGCTGAGCTGCTCATCGGTCACCAGGGCGGCCAGGGCTCTGGCCGCGCGGATTTTCATCCCCTCGGTGATCTCCCGGGCCCGCACGGCCAGCGCGCCCTTGAAGATGCCGGGGAAGACCATGACGTTGTTGATCTGGTTGGGAAAATCGCTGCGCCCGGTGCCCACCACCGCCGCGCCGCCCCGCTTCGCCTCGTCCGGCATGATCTCCGGGGTGGGGTTGGCCATGGCGAACACGATGCCGTCCTTCATGGTGGACACCATCTCCGCCGTCACCAGGTTGGGCCGGGACACGCCCACGAAGGCGTCCGCCCCCCGCAGGGCGTCGGCCAGAGCGCCGTGCTCGTGATTCCGGTTGGAGATGTGGGAGATCTCCTCCTGTCCGGCGTTGAGCCCCTCATCCCCCTCGCAGATGATGCCGTTGATGTCGCACATGACGATATTGCCGAAGCCCATGGAGATGAGCAGCTTGCCGATGGCGATGCCGGCGGCGCCGGCCCCGTTGATGACGATCTTCATCTGCCCCATCTGCTTGCCGGTCACCCGCATGGCGTTGAGCAGGGCGGCGGCCACCACGATGGCGGTGCCGTGCTGGTCGTCGTGGAACACGGGGATGTCGCACACCTCCTTCAGGCGGCGCTCCACCTCGAAGCAGCGGGGGGCGGCGATGTCCTCCAGGTTGATGCCGCCGAAGCTCTTGGAGATCAGGGCGATGGTCTCCACCAGCTTGTCCACGTCCTTGGTGTCCACACAGATGGGGAAGGCGTCCACCCCGCCGAACTCCTTGAAGAGGGCGCACTTGCCCTCCATCACCGGCATACCGGCGGCCGGGCCGATGTCCCCCAGGCCCAGCACCGCGGAGCCGTCGGTGATCACCGCCACCAGATTGCTCCGGCGGGTGAGGGTAAAGGACTTCTCATAGTCCTTTGCAATTTCCCGGCAGGGCTCGGCCACGCCGGGGGTATACAGAAGGGACAGGTCGTCCCGGGTCTCGATGTGCCTGCGGGCCACCACTTCGATCTTCCCCCGCAGTTCCTCGTGCAGCTTGAGGGATTCCTGATTGACGTCCATAGTACGTTTTTCTTCCTTTCTGCGGCCCGCTCAGACCATCTCTTCGGGGTGGAACACCTCGTCGAACCGCTCGGCGGTGAGGAAGCCCAGGCTGACGCAGGCCTCCTTGAGAGAGATGTGCTCGGCGTGGGCCTTCTTGGCGGTCTTGGCCGCGTTGTCATAGCCAATGTAGGGGTTGAGGGCGGTGACCAGCATGAGGGAGTTGTGCAGGTTGTGGCGGCATTTCTCCCGGTTGGCCGTGATGCCCACGGCGCAGTGGTCGTTAAAGGAGCGGATGCAGTCGGTGAGCAGCCGCGCGGACTGGAGGAAGTTGTAGATGCACACCGGCATGAACACGTTCAGCTCGAAGTTGCCCTGGGAGGCCGCCAGGCCCACCGCCACGTCGTTGGCCATCACCTGTACCGCCACCATGGTCACCGCCTCGCACTGGGTGGGGTTGACCTTGCCGGGCATGATGGAGGAGCCGGGCTCGTTCTCCGGGATCTGGATCTCCCCCAGGCCGCACCGGGGGCCGGAGGCCAGCCAGCGCACGTCGTTGGCGATTTTCATCAGATCCGCCGCCAGGGCCTTGAGCGCCCCGTGGGCGAACACCAGCTCGTCCTTACTGGTGAGGGCGTGGAACTTGTTGGGGGCCGTGACAAAGGGCTTACCCGTCAGCTCCGATACCGCCTCGGCCACGGCCGTGTCAAAGCCCTTGGGGGCGTTGAGCCCGGTGCCCACGGCGGTCCCGCCCAGGGCCAGCTCCCGCAGGCCGGGCAGCGCCAGCTCCACCATCGCCCTGTCCTTCTCCAGGCTGGTCCGCCAGCCGCTGATCTCCTGGGCCAGGGTGATGGGCACCGCGTCCTGCAGGTGGGTGCGCCCGCTCTTCACCACGTCCCCGTTCTCCCCCTCCAGCCGTCGGAAGGTCTCCACCAGCCCGTCAATGGCCGGCAGCAGCTTGTCCTCCAGCGCCACCGCCGCCGCAATGTGCATGGCCGTGGGGAAGGTGTCGTTGGAGCTCTGGGACATGTTCACGTGGTCGTTGGGGTGGAGCAGCTTCTTCCCCGCCAGCTCGTTGCCCCGGTTGGCCACCACCTCGTTCACGTTCATGTTGGACTGGGTGCCGCTGCCCGTCTGCCACACCACCAGCGGGAAGTGCCCGTCCAGCTTCCCCGCCACCACCTCGTCGCAGGCCCGGCTGATCAGGCCCAGCCTTTCATCGTCCAGCTTCCCCAGCCTGTGGTTGGCCAGCGCCGCCGCCTTCTTCAGAATCCCGAAGGCCCGCACAATCTCCTCCGGCATCTTCTCCGTGCCAATCTGGAAGTTCTGATAGCTCCGCTGGGTCTGCGCACCCCAGTAGCGGTCCGCGGGGACCTCCATCTCCCCCATTGAGTCCCGTTCTATCCGGTAGTCCATCCTGTCTCGCGTCTCCTTTCGTCCGCCCTCAGGCGGGATAGGCCTCGTCGATCTTGTGCAGCGCGGCCTCTTTCAGATTTTTGTAGATGCTCTGCCCGTGGGTGTCCATGCCCACCACCAGGGGGCCGAACTCATTGGCCTGGAGGTCCCACACGGCCTCTGGCATGCCCAGCTCAAACCAAGTCACATCGTTAATGCGCTCAATGCCCTGGGCCAGCTTGGCCGCGCAGCCGGGGGCCGCCTGGAGGTACACGTATCCGTACTGGCCGCAGGCCCGCAGGGTATCGGCGTCCATGCCGCCCTTTCCGATGACCGCCCGTACCCCCATCCGGCCCACTACATCGGCATAGGGCTCCATACGGATGGAGGTGGTGGGGCCGATGACGTTGAGCCGCCAGGAGCCGTCCTCGTTTTTCAGGGCCACCGGGCCGGCGTGGAACACCGCAGCGCCGGCAAAGTCCTTGGGCAGGGGCTTCCCCTCCTCCAGCAGGCCGCGGATACGCAGGTGAGCCATGTCACGGGCCGTAAATACATGCCCGGTCAGATACACCACGTCTCCCACGTGCAGCTTGCGCATGTCCTCTTCCTGGAGAGGTGTGGAAAAATGATAAGTAGCCATCCTTACTATACTCCTTTTTTGCCGTTTTGGAAATCAGAGCAGCTTCTCAACGCGGCCGTCGTCGTAGATGCGGATACCGGCCCGGCGGGCCACCCAGCAGTGGAAGTTGATCGCCACCGGCGCGATGGCGGTGTGGGTGTGGGCCCGCTCCATCTTGAGGGCCAGGCAGACGGTGTCGCCGCCGGTACCCGCCGCGCCCAGGCCCAGGCCGTTGATGGCGTCCTTCAGCTCCGCCTCCAGCGCGGCCAGCTCGGGGTCGGGGTTCACGTCGTCCCACCGGCGGGTGGAGATGGCCTTGCGGCTGAGCTTGGCGGCAATGTCCATCTGGCCGCCGATGCCGATGCCGATGCCGTAGGGGGGGCAGGGCTTGCCGCCGGCGTTGACGGCGGTCTCCAGGATGAAGCGCTTCAGGCCGGAGAGGTTTTTGCCCAGCTTGGCGGTGGTCATAATCTGCATGGCGTTGCCCAGCTCGGCGCCGCAGCCCTTAAAGCTGATGATGAAGTCGACGTATTTCTGGCCGGGGTGGTATTCATACTCGATATTGGGCACGCCCTTGCCGGTGTTGTTTCCCGAGTTCTCCCGGGTCAGGGGGTCCACCATGGAGGGGCGCAGGTAGCCCTTCTTCGTGGCCTCGGCCACGGCCTCCGAGATGGCCTCCCTGGTGCACTCCGGCAGGTTGCCGTCTCCAAAGGAGAGCCAGGTTGTGGGGTAGCCGGGAGACTGGCACACCGCCTTGTCCCCCTCCTTGGCGATGGACAGGTTGTCCACCATGGAGCGGAGCATGCTCTGGGCGGTTTCATTCGTTTCCCGGGCCAGTGCGTCTTTAAGCAGCCCCTTCACATCGGCGGAGATCTCGGTCACGGCGCGGATAACCGCGTCGTGAATGGCGGATTTGACAAGTGCTTCGTTCTGATTCATAGCGCAATGCTCCATTCGTAAGGTAATGGGCGCCGCCGTTCCGGCGACCGCCCGCTGAGGCAGGGCTTACAGCCCCTCAAACAGCCGGTTTATATCATCCAGCTCCTCCAGGTGCGGCAGCCGCTCAACCAGCGCGGCAACCCGGTCCGGGCCCAGAACCCCGTCGGCCAGGGTGTGAAACTTCTCGTGCTCATAGGCCCAGGTAAAGGGGTTATTGAAGTCGCCATAGGGGTACTCCACCTGACGGGTGAGCACCCGGCCGTCCTCCAGAGTTACCTCCAACCGGTGGGCCCACCGGTTGCGGTCCGCCTGATAGCTGGCCTCCAGCTCCGGGTCGCACACCAGGGTAATCTTGTCCATCAGCCGCCGCACCCGTGGGTCGGAGGTGGCCTCCGGCGTGAAGGCGGACTCCCCCAGGTGGCCGTACACCAGCATGGCCGCGGTACAGTACTGGCCGCTGAATTTGTAGCCGTAGGGGGTGGATGGCTCCGGATTGTCCACCGTGTTGACTGCCACCTGATAGGTGTGATCCACAATGCGGGTGATGTGCTCCGGCTCCAGCCGGTGCTCCCCCCGCAGCAGTTGGGCGCAGTAGTCCGCCGCGTGGGTGTGGCGACAGCAGGCGTAGGGCTTCAGGGAGTTGGTCAGCAGGGCGCAGTTTTCCCAGCTCAGCGCCCGCGTCAGCGCCTCCGGGTGGTTATCCGGCGTCATGGCGCCCAGCAGGCCCCGGTCTCCCGCCAGAATGTCCTCCGCAGCGGTAAAGCCCAGCGCCGCCAGGCGGGCCGACCGCAGGCCGCAGAGGGTACCGTTGGCGGTGTGCAGGGTCTTGCTCATGGCGCCGTCCTCCAAAAACTGCCACAGGCCGGCCGCCTGCGTCCCTGCCGAGCCAATGGCGTGCAGCAGTTTCTTCCGGTCCAGCCCCATCAGCTTGCCCGCCGCCACGGCAGAGCAGAGCGCCCCCACCACTCCAGTGGTATGCCAGTAGTGGTAGGAGCCTGGGTTGATGGCCTCCCCCACCCGTGCGCCAATCTCGTAGCCCGCGGCAATGGCAGCCAGCACCTCACGCCCGGAGCGGTGAAGCCTCTGCCCCACCGCCAGCGCCGCGGGGATGGTTACCGCCCCCAGGTGGGTGATGGAGGCGTTGTGCACGTCGTCCATATCCATGACATGGGCGCACGCTGCGTTCAGCGCGGCAGCATGTTCGCAGGAGAACCGCTCCAGTCCGCTGTTCCAGGCGGTCGCCTCCTGCTGTCCGTCCCCGGCGGCAAAGTAGCTGCGCCAGATACCCCCCTGCGGCTGAACTGAGCCGGCTGCCGCCACGCCGAGCAGATCCTCCAGATAGAGCTTTGCGTTGTCCACCGCTTTGGAGGGCAGACTCTCATAGCGGACTTCATATAGAAAATCGGAAAGCTGTTTTGTAAGCATTCGGACCTCTTCCTGGCTGTCCCATTGGTCCAGCCAAAACGCGCACCTTATCGGAATACCGACCCATATTATTCCGGTATTCCGTGCAATAGCAGGCGCACATATTTTTCTTTTTATGTAGTATTTTTTTGCTAATATTCCATTTCTATCTCTTTTTTGCTTTTTCTCTGGTATACCAATTCGAATTATAGCAGATTCACTCAGCAATGAGAATACACAAAATAAAAATCGTTACATTTGACAAAAGCCGTCGCTTTTCCTTGGTCATAACAGAGAAATGGCAAGTTGCATCTTTACAAATTGTATGCATAAGTGCTATATTGGCTCCACTGGTATACCGATTCTCCAATAAAGCACGCAATTTGAGTCGTTTTGATGGAACGGAAAGGGATATCCAATTATGAAAACAAACAAGCTTATGATCACCTGCGCCCTCTGCGGCGGCGGTACCACCCGCAAGCAGTCCCCCTACGTCCCCCTGACGCCGGAGGAGCTGGTCGCCGATTCTCTGGCCGCAGTTCGGGCCGGCGCCTGCATCCTGCACATCCATGTCCGCGATGACGAGGGCGCGAACACCATGGAGACCAGCCGCTTTGTGCAGGTGGTCTCCATGATCCGGGAAGCCCTGCGCACCAACCACCTGGATGCCATCATCAATGTCACCACCTCCGGCACCAAGTTCTCCGAGGATATGCGGGTGGCCCACCTGCCCATCCTGATGCCCGAGATGTGCTCCTATGACCCTGGTACCCTCAACTGGGCCAACAGCTACATCTTCCTGAACACGCCCCCCTTCCTGGAGCGGCTGGGCCTGCTCACCCAGGAGCTGGACATCAAGCCCGAAATTGAAATCTTTGATGCCGGTATGCTGGGCAACGTGGATTACTACCTGAAAAAAGGCGTCCTGAAGGCCCCGCTCCACTACCAGCTGGTTCTGGATGTCCCTGGTGGTATGCCGGGCAATATTGACTCGATCAACCATCTGGTTTCCAAGCTGCCGGAGGGCTCCACCTGGTCGATCACCGGAATCGGCAAGGCCCACATGCCCTGTATGCTGGCCGGTCTGGCCGCCGGCTGCGACAACCTGCGCGTCGGTCTGGAGGACAACGTGTTTATGAAGAAGGGCGAATACGCCACCAACGCCCAGTTGGTGGAGCGGGCGGTCAAGCTTGGTATCCTGGCCGGCCGTGAGATTGCCACCGCCGCCGAGGCCCGCGAGATTCTCGGCATCAAGCCTGAGAAGGGCGTTCTTTATCAGCCGTAAATTGACTTGGAAAAGGAGAATGCGCGATGAAATACGATTTTGAAACGATTATTGACCGCGATCCGGCCATCCGCGGCACCGGAAAGTACCGCATCATGAAGGACTCCAAGGGCAATAAGCCCCCCAAGGGCATCGTTCCCCTGTCGGTGGCCGACATGGAGTTCCGCACCGCCCCCTGCGTTATTGACGCAATCAAAGCCGAGGCGGACTTCGGCGTGCTGGGCTACCACCGCCTGACCGACAGCTTTCGGGAGTCCTGCTGCCAGTGGATGAAAACCCGTCACGATTGGGACGTTCAGCCCGACTGGATCGTCCCCTTCGAGCAGGTCGTTCCCGCCCTCTATAACGCCGTCTGGACCTTTACCCAGCCCGGCGACGGCATCCTGATCCAGACCCCCGACTACCATCACTTCACCGGCGCTACCGTAAACACCGGCCGCAAGGTGCTGGAAAACCGCCTGGTGGCGGACGAGAAGGGCCACTATACCGTGGATTTCGACGACTTCCGTGAGAAGGCCAAGCAGGCCAAGCTGTTCTTCCTCTGCTCCCCCCAGAATCCTACCGGCCGCGTCTGGACGGAGGAGGAGCTGCGCAGGATGGGCGAGATCTGCAACGAGTACGGCGTCATGGTGGTGGCCGACGAGATCCACCACGATCTGATCCAGCCCGGATACAAGCACATTGTGTATGCCTCCCTGGGCAAAGAGTTTGCCGACAACTGCGTAATCTGCACCTCCCTGAGCAAGACCTTCAACCTGGCCGGCCTGTGCTACGCCAGCATCATCATCCCCAACGACGAGGTGCGGGCCAAGTTCCAGAAGCAGATGGGCCTCCAGGCCTTCATGCACATCGAGCGCTTCGGCCCCGTGGCCCACGAGGCCGCCTACCGCCACGGCGCCGAGTGGCTGGAGGAGCTCATCCAGGTCATCAAGGGCAACTACGAGTATGTCCGCGACTTCTTCGCCCAGCACTTCCCCGGAGTTGTGGTCACCGAGCTGGAGGGCACCTACCTGGTCTGGTGCGACTTCCGCTGCTTCGGCATGAGCGACGCAGACATGAAGGTGTTCCTCACCGACGAGTGCATGCTCTACCTGGACAACGGCACCGACTTCGGCGCGGCCGGTTCCGGCTACCAGCGCATCAACGTCGCCTGCCCCCGCAAGACCCTGGCAGACGCTCTGGACCGCTTCTATCAGGCCGCCAGGAAGCGCGGCATGGCCCGGTAATTTCCCCGGAAACACGACCAGAATGGATTAGGAGGCTATGACATGTTAGAGAAAAAGGTACCGTTTTGTATCGACCACTTCAGCATCGCCACTACCCACCGCGACCGCCCGATCGACCTGGTGACCAAGCTGGGCTTTACCACCGCCGACTGCTACACCGACCGCACCGTGCACTTCATCTTTGAGAACTCCTACTTCGAGCTGTGCACCTACCAGTTGAACACCACCATCACTTGGCTGACCCAGTCCGTCCCCGCCACCAATCTGCCCAAGGTCCACTCCTATCGCCTGAGCGTCAAGGGGACTGACCCCAATCCCATGCGCAACGCTTTGATCGAGGGCGGCATTGAGACCATCGGCGAGATCAACAACCCCTTCCGCCAGCATGTCCGCTACGGTGAGAAGGAGGGCGAGGCCGGTTACCAGACCTTCTTTATTCAGAACTACGAGCCCTTTACCGACATTCTCTTCGGCTGCACCACCCATCTGGCCAAGGAGCTGATCGTCAAGAACGAGACCAAATTCCCCCACATCAACGGCGCCAAGCGCCTGGCCTACATCACCGGCTACTGCGACAGCAAGGAGCGCTTTGAGGAGGCCGACGCCGCCATCTCCAAGCTCTACAACGCCGCCAAGGGGGCCACTGACACCGGCTTCAACCTGGACACCTATCAGCTTGTGGATCACGACGCCTACGTGGCCGAGTTCGGCTGCGAGCCCCGCAACGACGGCCTGAAGCTGCCCATCGTGGCCGCCGCCTTCTCCGGCTGCCACCTGGAATTTGTGGAAAAGCGGGCCTATGATCTGAACCTGAACTATTTCCGCAAGGACGGCAAGCTCTATGTGGACTGCCGCCGTACACTGGGTCTGTTCCTCGTGTTCATGCCCTGACCCCCGCCATTCCAGAATAAGAGAGGAGCAGCAACATGAAATCTGCCTTAAAAAAGGTGTCGCTGATCCTGGCCATCTGCTTTGTAGCATTTCACCTCTACACCGCAGCGTTCGGCACTATGCCGGGCATTGCGCAGAAGTCGATCCACCTGGGCTTCCTGCTGGTGATCTTCTACATCAATGCAATGGTCGACAGCGAGAAGCGTTGGGAGCAAATTTTTCTCGGTATTATGGCACTCTTCGCCCTAGGCGGCTGTGCCTACATCACCATCCTGGATGAAAACCTGCAACTGCGCGCCGGAATTGTGTACGCCAGCGACATTCTGTTTGCCATTCTTCTGATTATCGCTATCTTTGAGGCGTGCCGCCGTAAGATGGGCAATCCCCTGGTCATCATCACCCTGGTCTTTGTGGCCTACGCCTTCCTGGGCAAGTATATTCCCGGCTTCCTCAACCAGCCCGGCATGACGCTGAAGAAGTTCACCTCTTTGGTCTATCTGACCACAGACGGTATCTTCGGCTCCCCCCTCTATGCCTCGGCCTCCTATGTGGTCCTGTTCGTCCTGCTGGGCGCTATCATGAGCGTCTCCGGCATCGGCGACTATATGACCAATCTGGCCACCTCCCTGTTCGGCCACATGCGCGGCGGCCCCGCCAAGGTGGCTGTGGTGGCCTCCGGCTTCTTTGGCTCCATCAGCGGCAGTCCCACGGCCAATGTCATCGGCACCGGCACTTTCACCATTCCTATGATGAAAAAGAACGGCTTTGAGCCCGAGTTTGCCGCGGCGGTTGAGGCCACCGCCTCCACCGGCGGAGCCATCATGCCCCCCATCATGGGCTCCACCGCCTTTATTATGGCGGAAATGCTGGGCATTCCCTATACCGCCGTGGCAAAGGCCGCCCTGATCCCTGCTATTCTCTACTTCCTGGCCGTCCTCTTTGGCGTGGATATCTATGCCGCCAAGCATGGGCTGAAGGGCATTCCCCGCTCCCAACTGCCCAAGGTACGCAGCATGCTCAAGCAGATTTACATGCTTGCCCCCCTGATCTTCCTGATCTTCTGCATGGCCGTGTTCAATATGACCATCGTGCGCTCTGGCCTGCTGACCATCATCGTCACTCTCGTCCTGGTGGAAATCAACCCCAAGACCCGTATGACCAAGGAGCAGTGGCTCCAGATTCCTGTCCAGACGGTAAAGAGCGCCGTTTCCGTCGGCATTGCCTGCGCCATGGCCGGTATTATCAGCGGTGTGATCATGGGCAGCGGCCTGGGCTACCGCATCTCCTCCATCCTGACCAGCGTGGCCGGCACCAGCATGCTGCTGCTGCTCGTTCTGACGATGGTTGTCTCCCTGATCATGGGCATGGGCGTCCCAACCACGGCGGCCTATCTGGTTCTGGCCTCCCTGGTAGCCCCCACGATGATTCAGTTGGGCATTCCCCCGCTGGCCGCCCACATGTTCATCTTCTACTTCGGCTGCATCTCCTCCATCACCCCCCCTGTGGCGCTGGCCGCCTATGCCGGTGCCGGCCTGGCCGGGTGCGATCCAAACAAGACAGGCTACAAGGCGTTCCGTCTGGCCTTCTGTTCCTTCCTCATGCCGTACTTGTTTGTCTACAATCCGGTACTGCTGATGGAGGGCGGCGTGCTGGACATCCTCTGGAGCCTGGTTACCGCGCTCATCGGCGCCTATCTGCTGGCCTCCGGCTTCGAGGGCTTCTTCTTCCGCTGGAGCCTGAAGTGGTTCGAGCGTCCGCTCATGATACTGGGCGCTGTGATGCTGATTGTGCCCGGTATGGTCACCGATTTGGTAGGTATCGCCATCATCGTGGTGGAGTTTGTCACCGAGTTCATGTTTAAGCGTTCGGAGAAGTTCGTCCCCGTTACCGTTTCCCAGTCTACCACGTGACATTTTCCCCCGGGTGAATGCCATTGGAGAGAAAAAGAAAAGGAGATATCGTTATGAAAAAGCTGTCAAAACTTATGTGTCTGTTGCTGGCAGTCGGTATGCTGATGGGAATCGCCTCCTGTAGCAGTGATGCTGGAGAGGGGGGCGGAGGCTCCTCCGGCGGTACGGAAACCGTGCGCATCAGCTGCGGGCCCCTGAACGGCTATCAGAACGTCCTGTATAATTCCATTGCCGACATGATGAACAAAGCCAACCCCGGCAAGTACAGCTTTGCTATTGAGGCCTCCACCGGCTCCGCCGAGAATGCCCGCCTGCTGGCTATGGACGAAACCGACTTCGGCACCATGGGCATGGATATGACCCTGTCCTGCTACAATGCCGAGGGCGAGTTTGAGGGCCTGCCCGCAGAGCAGATCATGCACGTGGCCACCCACTCCGGCACCGGCGCGACGGTCCACGTTATCACTTCTGCGAAGTCCGATATTAACAGCATTCCCGACCTGGCCGGCACCAAATTCGGTGTCACTGCCGGCATGATGGCCGGTTACCTGGACGATGTTCTGTGGGCCTACGATATGACCACCGATGATCTGGGCAGCGTGGTAAACCTGTCCCTGTCCGACCTGTGCACCGCCCTCCAGGACGGCAATATCGACGCCTTCCTGTACGCCACTCCCGCCCCCGGCACCAACTTTACCGACCTGGCCATGTCCTTTGGCATCAAGGTCGTCGACATCGGCCAGGAGGCCGTTGACAAGCTGATGGCCGAGAAGCCCTGGTACCACACAGTGGTTATCCCCGCCGGCACCTATGACGGCTGTGATGAGGATATCACCACCTTTGCCCAGTACACCGCTCTCTGCGCCCGTGCCGACGTGCCCGAGGAGACCGTCTACAACCTGGTCAAGACCATGATGGAGAACGCCGATGCTCTGGAAGCCGTGCATAAGAACGCCGCCGGCACCTGTCCGGAGCGCGGCATCGAAGGCGCCCTGATCCCCATGCACCCCGGCGCCGAGCGCTATTACAAAGAGGTCGGCGTGCTGGACTGATCCCCAATTCCCTTTCAAATTCCCTCCAGATTGAAGCAAGCGGTACCGCCCATCCGGGCGGTACCGCTTGCTTTTGTCACCGCAGGAATCAATAGATCCCCGTCAGCTCCTGATAGAGATTTTTTGCATAGGAGTCAGTCATACCGCTGATGAAGTCGGTCACCAGCAGCAGCCGCAGATAGAGGCGGTACCCCTCATCCTTTCCCTCTGCGTCGGCCCGGTAGCAGGCCAGTTGATTTTCGGAGAGCAGCTTGACCAGCTTTTCCTCCGCCGCCGTGGGCCGGTATTCCTCGGGGGCGTCGTCGCCGGCATCCAGGTAGAGCACCGCCGGGACAAACCGGGACAGCAGGGTGGTGAGTATGGTCTGGGCCGCCAGCTCCAGGGTGAGAATCCCCTCCAAGTCGTAGGCAAAGCGACCCATGGCCGCCTTCAAAATACGGATGGAGCCGCCGTGGAAGGTGCCCTCCATGATCTCCCGCCGGAACGTCCCCTCCATGATGGCGGAATAGGAGTCCGTCTGTCCGGCGCCGTAGGGGACGAAGCCAAAGGCGGCGGTATACATGAGCCAGTGGCGGGCATAGGCGATCCACCGCTGGAAGGCCGCCATGGAGCTGCTCTCCCGCTCGCGCAGGCGGGTCAGCTCGTCGATCATCTCGGCGGATTTTTTGACCTGGCCGCCGTTGAGGCCCCAGTCGTCCTTTTTCGCCTCCAGGGTGTCCCGGAAGAACCGCTCGAACTCGTCCAGGGTGAACAGGCCCTTCTTGTAGGCGTCCTCCAGATCGGCAGTGGCATAGGCGATGTCGTCCGCCGCCTCCAGAATATAGGTCAGGGGATGGCGGCAGAAGCCCTCCACCGTCCGGGTACCGGTGGCGGAGGCCAGCGCGCCGAAAAGCGCCTCCTCGGCCTTGTAGTAGCCCAGCTTGTGGAGCTTCACGTCGGCGCTGGCCTTGTCTACCCGGGTGGAATCCACCGGGTACTTGACCAGGGTGTTAAGCACGGCAGGCATGAGATCCATACCGAAGGCGCTGTCCACCCGGTACACCTTGGTCAGCAGGCGCAGGGCCTGAGCGTTGCCCTCGAAGTGGCAGAGATCGGCCTTCATCTGGCGGTCCAGCCACTGGGACAGGGGCCTGCCCTTGTAGCTCAGACGGTCCAGGTGGCTCTTGAACCAGTCGCCGATGACCACCTCGCCGAAGTGGCCGAAGGGCGGATTGCCGATGTCGTGAAGCAGTCCGGCGCACATGACGGCGTTGGCCGCGTCCCGCGCCTCGTCCTCCGTCATGGCGTAGGGGGTGCCGCTCTTGTTTTTGCGGATATTGGCGGTAATCATGGTGGCAAGCTGCTTGGCCAGCGCCGAGGTCTCCATGGAGTGGGTCAGCCGGGTGCGCACAAAGTCACTCTTGTCCAGGGGAAACACCTGGGTCTTGTCCTGAAGACGGCGGAAGGGCGCGCTGTTGACAATCCGCCAGTAGTCCAGCTCAAAGTCGTTCATCGGGTATTTGGACAGGTCGTCCGGGATGTCCAGCGGTTCCTTCCGCCGGGCATACAATAGGGTCTTCCATTCCATTGGTTCCCCTCCTTTTCTTTTTCTCTATGTGGCTTCGGCAAAATGGAACACCATTCCACAACGTTTTCTTTATTATAGCATAAAATCCCTCTGAAAAAACAGCGGCGGCGTGTTTGAAAACCTTCACTTTTTCAAACACGCCGTTGTAATTACATAATATACCACAGCTTTCCAGGAATAACAAGCGCTTTTGCTAGAGATATAC
>CDYJ01041550.1_pt1 | contig 23916 bp, 28 predicted proteins | sample 557501 | NCBI WGS metagenome assembly CDYJ01 (sample SAMEA3182079, study PRJEB8094) | gut metagenome | biome: human; feature: gut; material: Stool; isolation source: human stools | place: Canada | collected 2012-11-20
TTCTGTGAGTGATGCATAATTGTACACCACTCACCCAATGATAGTCACGCTCACGGGTTGGTAAAAAGGCATATGAAGCAGGCCGCTATCAAAGGCCTGCTTGAACAACGATGCATATTCGTAGTTCGTACTTTTTATCAGAAGGCTTTTCTTCTGGTTAAACGTCTGTGAATTGTAGGAAAAGTTATTGAACATGGAGGCATCGGTAAGTTTCCTGTGCCCTTTGATGATCGATATGCTCGCCCCAGAATCAGAAAACAGAACCGAAATACTCCACCTCTGATCGTTAATGACGTCTACGCCATCAACCCCTGTAAGAAACCTCATTATCCGGCGCTTTAACCATGGGATGGTAAAGTAATACCCGTCACCTTTGTAGAAATTCCACGTCATGATTCGCTTAAACAGATCGCCTGAAACGACAACCTGCTCTGACTGATTAACCACCTTTCGCCCATTGAATGGCAACTGGTTGAACAGAACAGCGTTGTACGGTCCGAAAATGGATTGCTTTCCACTGACCAGCACCGGCGGCTTAACGCCATAAATCCCACGGGCAATCCATTTTAACTGGTCACCAGCATTATACCCCCCAACAAATATCGGAAGGTTGGCGTTAATCATCCATGAATAAATTTCCTGGGCCATGGAGTTATACGCAGTGACGAACGCCTGGAGATCATCATCGTCGTTATACTGCGTATACAAGTAAGACTTAATGATATCTTCAAGCATATTATATTCCGTCCACGATAATCCCGTCAGAGGCAATGAACCAGTAACTGTAAGGGTCGCCGCTGATAATGTTAGTTCCGGCATCCACTCCTGTGATTACACCATTCACCGTAACAATAACGTTCAGTGTCGAAATCAGGCTCATATCGAGCGTGCTGTTAATCGCCTGAAGAAAGACATCCTTGACGTTATTGATATTCATCGGCTTTCCAGCGAATATCCCGTTTACATAATTGATAACCGGCTGCGAAACCAGTGAGGCGATAGTCGCGTCAGTCAGATAGTTGGCGCTTTCCGTCGCCCACTCAAACTTAATCGTCACCAGTTGCTGCAGCGGGATAACAAAGGGTATGACGTAGTTATCAGGCCAGTCGTTGATCGTGACAACGTTATTCCTCAGGTTCGGAGTGACAATTCCGCCCCCTGTCCATGCCCCTGAGGCAGTGGTATTTATGCCAATAGAGAAAGTGTGGGGGCTCAGTACGGTAATGGTAAGGTTGACGTTGTTGACGCCACTCATCCCTGTTACGCCGGTAATACGAATCACCTGGCCTGAGCTGAAACCATGAGTGATGTCAGTCGTGACAACCCCAGGGTTCGCATTGGTGATCCCGGTGACATTCAGGTCTGCACCCTTGAGCCTGCTGATGTCGCCAGCTGACTTATAAATGGCTCCGGCCATTTCATAGATATCGCCGCCACCGCACATCACAATCCAGGAACTACCGCTCTGAACTACGGAAACAAGACGAGCCTGAACATCACTCAGGTCGGTTAACTTCTGGCGGATAAAGCCGGGATATCCCTGCACAGTCGACATCTGAGCTTCCCAGACGCGCTCGCGAAACTCGAAGTTAGTTTCAGGCGCTCCACCAGGGGTGCCGGCAACCGGGTTGGTGCAAGTAAGGGTAATGTCAGACGGCAGACTGGTGAGGATCTGGTTAACAGAACCGACTGGAACGGCCCACGAACCGGTGTTTGTCGCAATGGCTGTTACCATCGAGCTGACGCCTGAAGACAGGACCACTGTCGCATCAGCGATCTGATATGTATAAGTGCCATCGCTGACCAGAAAACCCTGCGGTATGACGAATCCTGCTGGGCCGCTAAACATCACAGGAACGGTAGTCGCCCCCTCCGTTTTTTGTGCGCTTATTCCTGCCTGCTGCGCCAGGAGGTTCAGCATGTACATATTCGCTTTCAGCGGGCCTACGGAGTTTATGAGGTCGACGCGGATCTGATCGGCAATGAGCAGCGCGCCAACATCAGTACCTACGATATCCTCAATCAGGGAGCCGGGAAGGTCTGTCGTGATGCCCGGTGATAATTCAGTTGCTCTTGAAACAAGATCGGCGCGCAGTTCTTCGGATGTTTTCGGTACGGGCCCGGCTGCGTCATAGCTAACGGACAAATCACTCATACGTTCACCGTTGTGATAATTTTAGAACCGGCGTTCGTTATCGCCGAAATGTTGTATACAGGCGGGTCATCACTTACCAGGGCTATCTGCAGCGATGAGAAATACTGGCTAAATTGCCGTTGAAGCCTGTCGACATAGTAGGTAGGCAGCACCTGCTGAATGACCGAGCTCTGGGACGGGATGCCGTTGTTTGCAAAAAACGGTGACTCCTGCGGCGCCAGCTTCAGATTCTGAATCAGCGTCGTCAGATAGATGGAGTCGTTAAAGCCATTTTCATCCGGAACCACCAGCACCCACTTGCCATTTGCATCTCTTCCGTAGGTTCTCATTGCGTGATATTCCCGTTGAAAGTAGTGGTCGGAACGCCGGTGTTTGCACCGCCATTACCGTTTGAATGCAGATGATTATTCAACCATGAAACCAGGGCTGCCCACCCGGTATGCATAATCTCCGGGCTGGTGCTGGCGGTTGAGTCCTGCAACTTCCCGGCCATTCCCGTGATGCTCCACATGCCCTGTGTAAGGGTGAGAACCGTGCTACCGACAGTGACCTTAAATGAATTGACGGCCGCAATCGTCACGCTGTCTGGCGTTAGCAGAAACGTCGTGTTGCTGCCCTGATCACGAAGGGTTACACCCTCAGGCCCATAGACGGTGACAACGTTACCGTCCACGGCTTCCCATTCCGTATTACTAATCGGAAGGTATACCAGGGCGCTCAGGTTGGCTGGAGGCGTGAGGTCGGCAATACCACCTCCCTGCCCACTGACCCCGCCAAGATAGGTATCAGCGGGAATCACAATGCCCTTGTCCCCGGGCTGCATCGGATATCGAATGTACTGCGGGCCGAAGAGTGGGATCGTGACATTAGGGAAAACGTATGGCGTGTCGTGCAGCTCGAAAGCCACTGTGACCATATTGCCATTCTGCTCGACAATGCTCGCAGGAAGTATCTTCCCCGCCGCCTGGAACGCCTCTTCAAATTTCTGCTCTGCGAACCTGTTCATGTTCCGGCCGAAGTTTAGCTTCTGGTCAACGCTCATTTTGTCTTAACCGCCTCCGCCGGGTATGCCTCTATCACAGTTATCCATGCTTCAGCTGTTGGCTGCCTGCTGTTACCCAGCAACCGCACCGATTGAACGACGAATTCACCGTTAAAGGCAGAGTCGTCTCGAAACTGGGAGTAAGAAGAAGCCTGAATCATCGGCCTGGCCTTCTCCGGCATCAGGATATGGTCCCCAGTCTGCAGGTCAGCGCGCATAACGCAGATGACGCTGACAACGCCAAAACTGATCCACGTTGGCTGGCCGATCAGGTCATTGAATTTTATCTGGACAGGATTTTTACTCCTTTCCGTCGCGCTGGTTTTTGAATCCTGATCCGGGTGGTTGGCGTAGTCGTTATCCCATACCCGTATTTCGTTGCCGTTGACCACAGCTATTTCAACGCCCGTATAACCCGGGTCTTTTATGCGTGATAGCGAAAATTCCCGCAGGTTCCTTGCCAGTTCGGTGAGGGAGCCGCAAAACATCGGACGATCGTAATTCAGCGTCAGCCTGTCGCTGATGCTGATGTTTGGCGTAAATCCCCCCATCGTCATAAAACACTGGGTCAACGCAACGGAGAGCTTTTGCCCCATAGACCACGGCATAGTCACCTGGAGAGGAACAATTTGCCCGCGGGTAGTGGAGTTAACCGGCCCGGCAACAATAATGAAATCCAGCCTTAATTCGGTACCTTGCCAGTTTCCGAAGACCTGAAATATCGTGCCCTCTATGGCAAGCTTTTTATCCCATACCCCTGCCAGTGGCAGCCCTTTCGACATACCGGCAAAGATCTGTATTCTTTTCCCGTAAAGGTCCTGGCGGGCCTGCTGCATTTCCTTCGGTCCAATCCCCCAGACAGTAAGATGCGTTTCACCGGCAGGAGTGGACTCCCCGAAACGCATAATGTCGAACTCAACCATCAGCGCACCGGGGTTGTATACCCCGTTCTTAAGGCTGGAATACTGTCGTATTAAGGTATCACCATCAAAGATGTTGATTTCGTAATAGCGCATCAGCTTGTTACCTCAATCTGACCGTTTTTCTCACGCCAGATCATGGTTGTTGTGGTGAACACCCCAGCGATCAGATTTATTCCTCCGGAAGAGGACGAACCAACAATGGCGGTATTCAATACAGGGTTTCCGGCACTATTCGTAACCAGTAGATACCAGCGCTGCGCGGCGATGTTCCACTTTATCTGGCAGTTATAGACAGCCCCGTCCAGAACCGGCGAGAACGTCATGCTTTTTCTCTCAAGCCCGGTGAACGGATAGTTGACTGTACTCATATTCCGAATACCCCCTGCAGCTTGCCAATAACGCCAGTTACGGCCTCGGTTACTGAACCGCCGAGCGATGTATTGCCGAGCGCGCTGACGGTATTTGTCCATGCGCTGCTGTTGTTCTGGTCGCCACCATCAATCTTGCTTAGGAAACTGTTTACAGCCTGATCCGCAGCAGTCTCCGTGATAAGTGGCTGTTCGAAATCCCATAACCATGATCTCTGCGGGAGTGGGTCACTACCGGTTGAGTTATCCTTAACAGTCTTCAGAATGCAGTTGTTATAGATGATTGACGGCGTGGCCACGATGTAAGTGCCGCCGAGGTTGGCATGCGCATGAAGCACCGCCTGCAGCGCGCTAAGCGTTACCAGTTTTGTCATTGCACCGGTATTTTCGTTTACTGGCGCATCCATCATCAGGCTCACCCTTAATGGCTGAGCAAGGAGGGCGTTAGCCGCAACGGTCTGGTTTGCGAATGGATAACGCGCGATGTCGTAATCCACCATTGTGGAACCCTGAACAGGCCGCCAGTGACAGAAATATTTGTCCAGATCGGTAAGGTTGATTGCCCCGCCGATCAGCCCGGTTACAAAGCTGGCGCTCTGGGTTAGTGCCACTATGGGCAGCATGCCACCCGGGATAGCCTCCGCAACTCCATTGCAGAGGATAACCGGGGAGATTTCAAAACCAAGCCGATAAAGCTCACGAGTAAATGCCATAATCATCGAACTCCGAGTTGTGAACTGGAAACAACGGCATTCCCGCCTGTGTTGTTGTAAACGACCATTCCAGAGCCATTACCCTGAAGCCCTCTATCAACAAGCTGCTGCAGCAGTTGATTGGTCTTATTCGTGTTTTTGGCTACCTCAGAGTTATCACCGCCACCAGCAACAGCAGGAGCAGATTTTGAACCCTGCATCGCTGCGTACTGCTCTTTAGCGCTTAATGGTTTGGTTGTGCTTTCTGATTTTTCGAAGGCACTCTCTCCCTTGTAATGCCTGAATGCATCCTCACTATTGCGGCTTACATCAGGATCTCCAAACATCGACGCGTACTTATCCTTAACTCTCCCTGGATAGGCAATGTTTTCATCACTTCCACGGCGTATTCCACCGTTGTAATAACGAAGTGCCTCATCAAAGTCACAACCAGACTGCTGCATAGCCCACGAGAAAACACGCGCGCCGGCCATGATATTGTCGCGAGGGTCAAACGGATTCTCTCCTTCCTGGAAATTTGACGGCATGACCTGCATTAAACCTTTGGCACCCGCTTTAGATACTGCATTCTGATCCCATGAGGACTCAGCTGCGGCAATGGACTTCAGCCACTTCGGATCGACGTTGTACTTTTTTGCCGCCTCTTCGAAATATTGGTCATACGGTTTCGATTTTTGCTGTGCTTCATATCGCCTGTATCTATCGTTCATGTTCTCCGAAGGAGACTTGGACGGATCGTCGGCCAAAGGCGCCTCTCCACCCATGAATTCACTCACGCTAGTTTTACCAGTGAATAGGTCAATTACTCTACCTATCGACTGTCCTAGCCTGCGCAGGCCATCCATAAAATCATCAACATCTTTGGTGAACTCTGGCGATGCGAGGTATTTCCCGAAGCGTTCTATGCCGCTCGCCAGCCCGTCAATCCATTTACCCAACTCTGGAGACTGCAGCACAGTATCAATGGCACCGGCCAGCGCGTCAGAAAGCTTGCTCAGCTGCGGGGTGAGCGGCCCAAGCCCGCGCACAAAGGTGTTACGGATGCTCTGCCCGCTGTAATCCAGCTGGACGTTGAAATCCTGCCACTGCCGCGCCTGCTGATCGGTGATCTGCAGTAACTTCGCATCCTTCTGCGCCCGGCGCTCCATCGCATCGATTTCTTCATCGCTCATATTTTTAAAGCGATTTAGGTCATCCAGGCTGAAGAAGTTCGTCAGGCCGTAGGCGTTGGCCCCCTGTAGGGTGCTTCCGTTTTTGACAAAGATGTCTCGCGCATTGCGAATCATCTGCGGCAGGAGTTTGGCCGGGTCCTGGTCAGGGTTGTTAATGCCCATAGCCTGGAATGTCCAGCGCTTTGACAGATCCATCTGGCTGTCGCGGATAGCGCCCAGCGTTCCCGTCGGGTTGCCGAGCGCTTTCTGATAGTTAATGGCTGTGGAGTCCAGCGCGCCGATGCTCGTCCCGATCCCGAGGGAGGTGAATCGCTGCGACCCGGTCGTGGCCGCCAGCCGGTTAAGCCCGAAAAGACCGCCCACTCCCAGCACGCCAGTGAACAGGCCAACGATACCACCCCATGACAGCAGGCTTGTGGTGGCATCCCTGATGTGCCCAGCCAGCGATTTCGCGTCCTTCGTGGCATCACTCAAAAAACCCTTTGATGAACGAGTTTTCTTGTTGAAGTCTTCCTGACTTTTGTTTGCCCTGTCCAGGCTGTCGGTGAGCCGATCGAGGCCGCTGTTTATCGACAGAATGGCGCTGGCCCCCTCAGAGAATGCCTTAGCCAGAAGGTCTCCTTCTGCTTTCGCTTTGGCAGTCTCTTTGGTCGCATCCGTAGCGCCATGCGCCAGCCCGCGCCATGCTTCAGGGAGTTCCTCCAGTGCAGCCTGATATTCTTTGAACTTCTCCATAAATGAGACAAACTTGTCGTCATTTACGTCAATATCGACAATAGACTTAGCCACCATTGAAGGAACCCCTGTCTTTTAGCGCGGAAATGATGTAACGCTGGCGGTACTGTGCCGGGCTGGCGAAATCCTCGCCGGTTATCTCCCGGATTACTCGCCAGAATCCCTCATTAGACGCCCAGTCTAGGAGGGTATAAATGACGTTTCCTGCTGGGCATTCGGGGTCTGGGTATCGCCAGGAGGATTCGACGTCAGCAACGAATCGCGAAACGCCGTAACGCTCAATGATTCGAGTTGCCCACCGTACATACCGATCACTGACCCCACCGTCGGCGCAATCAGTTGAGCCTTCTGAATGGCAGAGGAAACCATAAAAAAAACCACCTCGCCTTCGACTTCGCGGTATTCATCAGGAGAAATGATCCCCTGTTTCATGGCCGCATCAAAAGAGGTTGTTTTCCATGCCCCGCCATCGTTCCAGATAACGGATGTAAGGCGTTGGATCTCGTCGACGATTGTCGGACCCTGCTGCCCGTTCTCAGCGTTCAGATCCTGTTCGCGCTTGAGCTTTTTGCGAAGCATCATTGCCGCAACGCGCGCCGCACCCAGGCCGCCTACCTGTGAGATAAAGTTAGTGAAGAGATTTCCCAGCAACAGGCAATGCTCCTCAACAACCTCATACGGGAACGGGGTCACATGCAGGTACACGATTGACCCGTCTTCCCGGGTGATGTTTGTTACCAGGTTGAGCTTTTTGTCAATTTTCACAATCAGACCCACATGTTGTCGTTAGTCAGGATATAACCGCTGATGGTCACCACGTACCCGGCATCCATACCGGTAAACGGCAATTCGTTGAAGTTCACCAGGTAAGCGTTAAGCACAGTGAAATTGCTGAGCGTGTTCGCATCCGGGGTAATCACTACCTCACCCAGCGCCGTGTCGGTGGCAAAACGATTTTTATAGCTGTCGCTCAACCCCTGGGTGCGCAGCAGATGAACAGTGACAGTCACCTGCTGATATGGCGCCTGGCTTCCCACGGTTCCGGTCATCGTCGGAAGGATGTCCGTCGCAGCGCCATCAGGGCGCATGCTGATCCCGTCCTTGCCAAGATAAGAGGCGGTGACGTTCAGCGCTGGCACGTCAGTTACCGACACTGCGCCGCGTACACGGTTGAGGAATCCCTGCGGTACTAATGGGTTTGCCATTTTTTACGCCCCTACAAAGTTGGTTACGTTCACGTTAAACGTGATGGATTCGAAGCCACGGCGTGGCGTCATCACGGCGCTAAGACCGTTATATTTGCCATCGGCGTAATCGGACGGATTAAGGCTGGTGTAGTTCGCGAACGGCACGGCGTTGATCACCGCGTTCCCGGCATACGCGCCTTTCTCGTATTCGGTATTGAAATCCTGCTGAGTCAGCCCGGTACCAATCACACGCCCCAGGATCAGACCGTAGCTGACGCCGTTGCGCATGGTTTTCAGCGCGCGGCGCTGCAGGCGGTCGATACCGTTCTGCTCGTAGTAAAGCGGGTTAACGGTGGTGTTGGAGCCATTGATAACCTCGTTAGCCAGATCGAGCTCGAGGTTGATTGCAGTCCAGGCCACGGAATACCAGTAGTTGAACGGGTTTCCGTCCAGCGTGTGACCGGCCACCAGCATTTTGTTGCTCAGACCACCTTCCGCGGCTGTGCCCACATAGTTAATGCTGTTGTCCTGGAGCTGCTTCAGCAGCGTGCCATTGCCTTCGACCGGGTATTCGGTAACGCCGTAGCCGAACCGGTACGCCATTGGCGGCACCATGTTTGACGATCCAGGGTCGTTTGCCAGAGAGGACTGGAAAGGGAACGCCATGGAAAACTCGCCATCCGGAATGCTTGTTGACTCCACGCCTGCAACCACAGATTTGTTTTTGGTGGCGACCCACGCCTGATAGGTAGCGATCGTGGTAGTAATGAAGAAGTACACCAGTGACGCAGGGCTGGTATAAAGGCCAGTCAGGGTCTTGAATGTTGCTTCGCCATCCCATTCACGCGGCACCAAGTACGAGAAGAATTTCTGGTAGGTATTACCCAACGAAATATCATCATCGATGAAGTCAGCCAGCGCAGCCACAGCAGCAGAAACAGACACATCCCCCAGCTCAAGAACATATACCGCGCGGGTGGTGCCCTGAGCCCAGAATGTAGTATTCATCTGGATGATTTCGTTTGCTGCAACGGTTTTTACTGTACCCATGACCGTTGCCGTGCCTGGGTCTGTAGCCAGCGGATAAGTAAAAGCTGTAGTCGTGGTAACGGTGCCTGTCACGGCACGGTTATATCCAGCCGGGGTAACGCCTGACACAACTAGTGGGATTGTGCCTCCGATGGTCCAGCCATGCGCCTCTGACAGCGTCACTGTCACAACGCCGGTATCCCACGCGATTGATGCGATAGTTTTCCCCGGGGATGTGATTGCTTTGAGATCGTCCTTGGTGGTGAGGAGTTGATATTCTCCTGCCGCCAGGGTCGTTCCGCCCATGGAGATCATCGCGCCGGATTTGAGCAGCTGAGAGGGCTTCGGTGGGTTGGTCACCGAGACGTTAATGTTAACAATTGCCATTTATTTATTTCTCCGGGTAAATGGACGGAATCGCTGACGTGATCAGCCTGCGCGCTACGTTCCGCATGCGCTGCTGGTAATAGTTGACTTTGAACTTGATGGTTTTTCTCATGGCGATGATGTTCAGCTCGTTCTGCGTGACGCGCTCGTCCTGAACAACCGGGATATTCATTACGCCCATTTCCGCGTCATCGCCAAGCGTGTACTGCTGAACATATCTCAGGAAATCCTCAACCCCGGCATTTCGCAGACCGGTGATGGAGATCGTTACATCCTCAGAAACCAGTTGATACTGGTTCTGCTGCTCATCGAGGTAGAAGCTACCGGCGATCGGTGCGGTATTGCTGCACTTCACCGTTGCGTACGGCGGAGACAGGTTCTGCGTCGACAGCATGGCCGGGAACATCGGCATGTACAGGCTCAGCGTCAGCCATACCGGCAATGAGCTCGAAACCACCACATCCGACAGGTCGATATCGTCGGCAGAGTTGATGATCTGCGAGCGCATGTAGGGAAATATTGCCTCCCCGGTATAGTGGTAGAGGTTGGCTGGTTCGTTCAGCCCGGTACGCCGGGAGAATGAAAACTGGATGCCAAAGAACTCGCCGATGTACAGGACGTCAGATCCGATGTCGTTGAACGGGTCGATGTCGGCCTGCGCGGTAAACGTCACGACGTTCCGGTCGTAGAGCTGCTCATCATCCTGGATTGTTTCGGTTGTGAGGTGCAGGTAGCCCTTAACATCAACCGTGTCTGGCTCGCTGCTGGGGTCGTCCGACAGAACAGAGGCCTTCACCCAGAACACGAAGCCATCGAGGGGCAGCACCTTGCGGATATATTTCGTAAACGTGACCACCTGAAAGCGACTCAGATCATCAAGACCCTGCGTCAGCGTGGCGTTAAGCTCTGTTTTTGCAGTCTGCTGCAACTCACTCAGGGAAGGCATTCAGCACCCCGCTTACCCAGGCGCGCATCGCGGCCTGATAGGTTCCGGTATCAATGAATGACGGACGCGGTGGCCCTTTTTTATTCTTGAATCGCCTGGATATACCCTCCAGCGCGCGGCGGGTTGGAACGCCAGGCAATCCGTTCATTTCGGTGTTGTCGAGGAAGGCGACAAACAGGTCATGAATCCGTGACATCGACTCTGCCAGAGGGTCTTTTGCTGGCGGCGCACCGGCCATCATGTTCTCAAGCGATGCGGCCATGTCGTTCGCCATCAGGTCAGCGATGTCGTTGCTGTACCTGTCGAAAAACGTCTGCATGATCTGGTACTTTTCCTCCAGATATTCAGCGACGTCTCCGGTCGTGGTGTTCTCGTCCTCATACGGGACGTCAATCACCCCAAGATGGAACGTGATCATGACAGCCCCCACAGGCTTCCGAACTGCTGGGCAATCATCAGGTACCGGCGTCCCCATGGGTCCTGCAACATCTGCAGGTCAGCCAGCGATAAATCTTTGAAGAAGTCCGGCACCAGGCGCTGAGCGCTGGTTGAGTTATCCCCGGCGCCAGTAATCACGCCAGCCTTGAAATCGTTCAGGCCATACGTTTTCCTGAACTCGGCGAATACCGATTCCGTGCCATAGTTGACCAGGAAAGACGCGCCCAGGTTGTACACGGCAACGGTGTACAGGTTCGGCGTGACGCACGCGATATCAGGGTTTACCCACTCAACCGCGCCGCCATACGCCAGGGTGAAAGACGGCGAGTCGTCGGGAACCTGCGCGGCGGTAACGCCCATGTCAGTTCGAACGAATTCGATGAATCCCGACACGCTCGTTGTCATTTTTTCTTTCTCCCGGATTGCTCAGTCACGATTGTTTCGTTGACCGTCGGAGTGTCTTCGTTGTCTTCGCGGCCTTTCGCCTGCTCAGCGCTGACTTCCATTTCGCCGGAATAGCCGGTACCGCTTTCGCGCAGAGAACTATCCAGAGCCGCTACGGATGCCTGGCGACGGCCGTGGGCGCCACGGGTCAGGTGAATATCGTTATCGCGGATTGCTTTTTCGATTACCGACGCTGATACAGGCTTGTTCAGGCTGTAGCACAGGCCGACAAACGCCTGGCTCTGGTCGATTTTGGTCGAGTCAACCAGTCCGTAAACCTGGTGATGTTGAACCACCGCTTCAATCTCTTCAGTTGTGCCATCCAGCACCATCATCTGATCGCCGTGGTTAATCGGGATCTGAATAAGGCGGCCGGTCTCCAGTTTGCGATATGCAAAAATCTGGCGCTGCTTGGTGGTGTTAGCGATATAGAGTTTCATTGGTTACCCTCGTAAAAAAGCCCCTGCTGAGTTTCCCCGGCAGAGGCTTAACCACTTCAAAGAATGGATCAGGCGCTGTACGCCATGGACAGGATGGTGATTGCTTCCGGACGAACTGCCCAGCCTGCGGTTGAACGCATTTCGGACAGAACATCGATGGCGCCACCAGCGATCGGCGTCGGAATCTCGCGCGGCGCGGCCATGTCGGTAAACATCAGCGCGTTCGCGGCAAGAGACGGGGTCAGCTTGGCGAATTCGTTGGTGTTCACGGTAGAGTTGACCATCGGCACTTCGACCTCAGGGATGGTGATCACCACCGCGTCGGTACCGCCAGCGCCAGCGCCGATCAGGGTATCGTCATACACCCAGTCAACCTGGACGTTTGCGCCTTTCAGCACTTTTTTCACCGTGCCGCTGACGGTGTCAGTACCTCCACCAGGACGCTGGTAAGAAGTCAGCTGAACGATCTGCTGAATCTCCATGGCGCCGAGGACGCGCTGCGGCCCCAGGATAACGACACGCTGCTGGCGGCCCAGTTGCATGGTGCGGGTCAGTGCGGCCTGTACGTGTCCCAGCAGGTATACCGCCATCTGGCCGTGGTCATAGGTCAGCACAGTGGTGTTATTATTGCTGTCCGGAGGCAGAGACTCAGTAGTCGCGCCAGCGGTGTTCAGCAGGCCTTCACCGCCAGCAGGGTTCATGCCGTACAGCAGAGCAGAGCGCAGCTGCTGGAAAATACCCTGACGCATGCCCAGGCGCTGAGCTTCCGGCAGTGCAAAGTTCCAGTTACCGGCAGCGGCCATGTCATGGTGATCGTAGATACCACGGCAGCGGAACAGGTAGGTTGGGGTGGAAATCATCTTCGCATCCAGCGCAACACTTGGCAGCTGGTTACCGTTACCGGACTGGCTGGAAGTGGTCTGGGTGCGAATGTCCAGGCGGCGCATGTAGACGTACTGATCGCCTACGCCGAGACGGACTTGCGGGTTACCGCTGGCGATGGTTTCAAACGCACCTGATGCCTGCTGGTAACCAATGATCATCTCCGGCGCGATGTACGACGGATTGACGATGGTGTAGCTGGGGGTAATTGCAGCCATTTAATTCAGCTCCCGATTAAAGTAAGACCAGCGCGCAGCTGTCGGTGTTGTTCCAGGTCAGGAAACCAGTCGCGCTGTCATAGCTGACAGTCTTAGAGTTGCCTGATTCGATGGCGAGCACTTTTACCGGCAGCGTGATGTCGGAAAGCGTAACTGCGCCGATGGTGCCCTGCGTTGTTGCAGCGCCGCCTGGTGCAGTTGCCGGGGCATAGGTGAAGGTCGTTGTGTTCACGACTGAAAGCACGACCACAGTGCCGTTGTACGCAGCAGGAGCGACTCCGCTGATTTTCACGTACTGACCAGCAGTCAGGCCATGAGCTGAAGCGGTCACCGCTGTCGCAACACCATTGGCATAGGTCACTGCAGTTGTCGCAATATCAGAACCTGCGAAACCGGCCGCCGCCGCGGTGGTGATCTGGTTGTTCACGAAATCCCATGCCAGCGGAGTTTTCACTGAAGCGCCGGAGGTACCCAGCGCGACAACCTGCGCCGAAGCTTTCAGCGGAACGCGCATGTTGGAGCCCAGGCGGTAGTACGAAACGCTCATGCCTGATGCGTACAGCGGTACCGGAGACTGAGGAGTGGTCAGGCCGTTGTGAGCCTGATTGAAGACGGTGAAGCCTTCCAGTTCGGCAACAGACACAGCACGACGGATGTAAGAACCGCGCGGGCTTGAACTGGTGCCAGGCAGAAGCTCAGCAACCGGCAGACCGCCCCAGAGAGGTTTGGTTTCCGTTGCCGCCACAGTACCCGCCGCCAGGTTAAAGCGGTTGGCCGGGTCATCGAGCGCCACGCCCTGGATATAGCCGTCGGACTGCACACCGAAAGAACCCAGCGCGTTCGTGGTTGCCATCGGGTTAAGAGATAAGTTAGCCATGCTTGAGAGCTCCCGTTAAGCCTGGTTGTTGAAACTGGTGACCTGACGCTTGCCGGACTGGAACGGAGCCCAGGTGGCAGCAGGATCGCCTTCGAAGGTGCTGATCTGGCGACCGGTTGCATCGGCGCGTTTAATTTCTCGCAGCATGCCAGGGCCAACAGACAGGCTTGCCGATTTCTGCGCGTCGGCGTAGATCGTCTTCTCGGCCACGCTCAGCAGGGCTGAGTCAGCGATAGAAGACAGGTCGACGGTTTTGAAGTCAGGCGAATGTTCCTGCAGCTGGATCATCAGGCGGCGGCGATATGCCAGCGGCTTTTCACCAGACAGCGGCACCGGCGCGCGCTTGCCGAAGCAGGAGAACACGCTATCGGCCTTCACCTGTGCGTCGGCGACTTCGTTGCGCTCTTCATCGCTCAACTCGGTTGGGATGCGGGAGCGCAGGTCGGCGATCTGCTGACGCAGTTCAGAATCAGCCTTTTCTTTCGCCATACATTCTGCTTCTTCCGCGTCGGCCTTCTCTTTGGCTTCTGCGTCTGCTTTTTCTTTTGCGGCTTTCTCTTCCGCGTCAGCTTTGGCTTTCGCCTCTTCGGCCTCTTTTGCCTCAGCATCAGCCTTTTCTTTCTTGGCTGCTTCTTCGGCATCGGCCTTGGCTTTACGGTCTGCTTCTTCTGAGTCAGCCTTAGCCATGCGTGCGTCAATCGCCTTATTGATTAGCGCTACGATTTTTTCCTCGTCCATCTTTTCAGCCTCGTTTGGAATGGAATCAGATTTAACACCAGTAGGGGCAAGGAGCTTGTCCCATACGCCCTGTTCACAAATTGCAACGTGGTCGAGCAATACCGGGGAACCTTCCACCAATAGAGGCTGACCGTCGATTTTGATGATTGAGTCCTGCATTTCGCTGTACGTGACGGTTGGCGAGGTGCTCAGCTGCCGTGTCGCCATAATTTCGGCGGCTTCAGCGTCGTACACCCGGGCAATAGCCCAGACCTCGCCATTATCAGCAACCCAACTGTTCGTCAGGGTGCCGATAACACGCTTCGCAAATTCATCGCTATCGAGCTTGTTTTTCTCCGGGTGCAGCCAGATAAGCGGTACACCGGCAACTCGCTGGAGAAACTCTGGGGTGAGATAGTCGTCCGGGTTGCGGAAGGCCATCTGTTGATCTGCGGAGCGCCAGGTAACCCCTGTTCCGGTTACCCGGATGGCGAACATCCACATGTTGATAAAGAATTGCGGGCTGCTTAGCGTCCCGTCAGCGATGAGCGCGGCCACCTCGGTTTCATTGAGCGCCTGCTGCGCCAGCATCTCAGCGAAGGGCTGATGAAGCGGCTTTGGCAGATCGTCAATGTGGAACCATCCGGCGGCCAGCGATTCGTCGTTAAGCTTCGCCTCGAACCTCTCCGGCACCTCAGCGCGAAACGTCAGATAATCGCCGTATACGCTGTGTGGAGTGAGCGGGCCATCGTACTGATAACCCACCTCTTCCAGCACCTCGCGGCGCGCGGCATCAATAGCCAGCTCGCCCGGCTCTACCGTTCCGCCAGGCTGGCACCACGTGCCATCATCCGAGCGCTGGATCAGGAAGACGTACTTACCCTGACGGAACATTATCCCGCTGCCAAAAATAGCCACGTTTTAATGCTCCTATGCTGCTTTCTTCATCGACTCCATGAACTTCTGCCCCTTCTGGGTCAGCATGTATTCAGGAATGCTTCGGATGTTGTAGATGTAGGTCACGTAGCACTGACAAAAAACCTCTTCGCCTGGCTGAGTGATTTCGTCGAGATAACCGGCTGGCCCGGCTTTCACGTACCCGTTTTTTTGCGCCCAGCTCCCGCGAATCAGGTAATAAAGCTGATCGCGTTCCTTGTGGTCCTCGCGATAGTCATACCCAGGTCTCCGCCAGTGGCTGTGCCATATCGCTGCTATCGCGTTGTTGCTCGTTGCGATCACGTTATCGATATTGGCTATCAGTTTATGGTTCTGGTCGATCATCACCCGGCGCGCTTCATAGTCCACCTTCTCGGCGGCCTTCTGAATGTGGTCCGCCGTCTCCCGCATCGTTCCCTGGATACCGGTAAGCGCAATGCTGTCGGCTGAGGGTATGCTGCTGGCCCAGCCGCTAAACCGAGACAGCGTGGTATCGATGGCTTTTTTGCGGTTTAACTGGATAAGGTCTGCGCTGGCGAGGATCCGCCTGTCGAGTTCAGTCCGCAGCTTCGGTTCAAGGTAGTTGAGCGTAAACCGGGATATGCCCTGGTGGCGCTTCAGCGCGCCAGCGCGTCCCACCTGCAGGTCGTATGCTTTCGTCAGGTTGCGAGTGACCATCGACATATAGTCATCAGCGGTTTCGCTTTCGGCGGCCTGGCGGATAATCGCCTGCCAGCGCTCCAGCTCTTCCCGGGATGAGTAGCCGTTGCGGAGAAAGAACTTCACCGCTTCTCTCACTGTTCGGGTGAAAGTGTTCATAGCATCATCCCGCCGCCCGGCTCTTCAGCTTTCGGCGGCTCCGGCGGTGGGTTCTCTTTCAGCGAGTCGTAATCGAGGTTAAGCCGCTGAGGGAATAGGTTCTCGTTGGCATTGGCGTTTTCGCAGGCCCACTCGATAAGCGTCGCGCGGTTTTCAGGGTCAGCCGTGAGCTGCGGAAGCACCACTTCCAGCATGCTGACGATAGCCTTAAAGCGCGTTTCGTCGACCTTCACCTTCTCGCTTTCCGGCTCTTTCAGGGAGGACGGCCAGCGATATTCGAAGTTGTTTATCCAGCTCGCGAAATACACGCTGTAGGTGTTTTTCAGCTCCGGGAAGTCGGCACGCAGCGACTGGAAGAACTCAATACTCCAGGCGCGGTACTGGCACACGCGGATGAAGAACGCGTAAAGCTGATCCAGCCACTCGCGGATGTTGTCGATGTACACCGCCACGGCGCGGGCATCTTCAGTGCCTTCACCGAAGCCCTGAGCGAACGTCTCAGAGTTGAGGATGATCGCCGGCATGTCTGCGGCGGCGGCCACGTTCTCCAGGATGTGCTTACGCGCAGAGTCGAGAGGCTTTTCCAGGTTGCTCAGGTCGATTGACTCGATGTTGTCGAGCTCACCGATCTGCAGGACCTCCCCCGTCTTCCCGCGCTTCAGCATCATGCGCTTGATGCCGCTGAGCTTCTGCATCATGTTGTTGACGACGGAGCTTGGCCCCTTGATTTTCGTAACCAGCAGGCCGCCTTTCACCGCAACCATATCGTCGGTGCGCATGGTCTGGATGAAAGACTTCAGCGGGTAGAGCGCGCGCTGGTATACGCTGCGCCCGGTAAAGCCGAACGCCGCCGGGTTGTAGGCGAGGTAAATCGGATCCTCGTTCTGCACGACGACACAGCGTGATTTGTGATACGGCTTGCCCGCCACCCGAATGCCGTCGACTTTCTGGAAGTCCTGGGCGTTCGGGTCCTGATTCAATACGATGCTGCCCGCGGTGTTAAGCGGGTCCAGGATGTTAAAGCTGACGTTGTGCTTGTACAGCGTGCGGTAGTCCAGCGATTCGTTCGGCTCCTGGTTATCCACCAGCATGGCGATCGCAGATACGCCGTAAATACGGGCGATGCGCGCCGCGTTGGCGATGTGCTGGTTCGCACCCATCGCTTTCCATTCGCGCTCGAACGCGTCACGCAGGCGCTGTTCAAGCCCATAGGACTGGGCAACATGCACGGTGCGCGGCTCATTCATCGCCATTTTGATCGGGCGATCTACCATCTTGCCGCCCAGCGGGTGGTAAAGGTAAACCGTTTTGCAGGTCTGATAGCCAGCCGTTGACCCGGGCTGGATGTCGTCGCTGTCCAGCAATGCCATCAACTCTGAGTGAGAGCAGCTGCCGATTTCGAAATCGTCTTCGTTCATTGGTTCTCTCGTCAGATTGCGTCGCCGCTGCCGAAGGCGATGATCAGCCCGTAGGTGTAATCATCGAGCAGGTCATCGGCGCGCTTATGCGCTTTCTTGTCGGCAAGGTGGAATCGGGAAACCTGCTTGTGCAGATGGTTTGCTGTTTCGCCCTTGAAGACGGCTGTCTTCTCGTAGGCGTGTCGGGATATTTTCGCCAGGCCGCGGTAGTGATAACCGGAGGCCATAATGGCGCGCTCGTCCTTTCCTTTGCTGGTCAGGGCGGATTCAATTTTGTTGACCGGCCATCCCAGGCTTTCTCCTTTCTGCAGGAGGATGCTGCCCATGCTGGCGTCTTCGATGAACACGCCCAGGCTGCCGTTGATGGCAACGCACTGGCCGGAAAGCTCGCTGAGGCGGTCGAACACCGACGGCATCCACGTTTCCAGCAGCGCGCCGTCAATCTGCACGACATCCCAGTCCAGAATGGTGAGGCGCTGAATGCCGGGCCGGGTGTCGACGGCGTAATACATCACCGCCGTGCCGTCATGCTCTGAACCACCTTTGACAGCGGTATCCATGACAGCGAAGACGGCCTGGCACATTTCAGGGTAATCGACAGGCTGATCCTGATTCTCACCCTCGAACCATTTGCGGACGTCGAACAGCGAAGCGGCGGACCAGTCGACGAACTCGGCCAGAAACTCCTGGCGGAACACGCGCGGGTCGTTGTTGGCCCTCTCCTTCTCCAGTTCTTCCGTCGGAACAAACGGGTTTGAGGATGTCGGCGCGTGATGCTCGATAAAGCCAAGGTTCTTGTCGTGGCAGATGGCGTAGAAGAAGTTCTCTTCGTCCACCCCGTCCGGCGTTGAAAATACGTAGGCCCGGCCTTTCGTCGTCAGCAGCGTTGGCTTAATCGACTTCGGCCAGATCTCCCTCAGCATCTCCGGCGACTTAGTAAATGCCGCCTCGTCTATCAGGATGATTTCGTACTCACGACCACGACCAGCCAGTTTGTTGTCGTTGGTGACCCAGAAGTCGATCTTTCCGCCGTTCTTCAGCAGCAGGCGCTTCTCCTGACGGCTAAAGCTTTTCTTCAGCGGCAGCAGGATTTCTTCTAGCTTGTCGTAGATCTCCTGATACTGGCGATACTCAGCGGTGAAGATACCGACGCGCCCGCCGAGTTCAACGTCCATGCCCGGGCGTTTAAACGGTGCTGTTGCGTAAGTAACCGCGGCACTGGACAGCATGAAGGTCTTACCCCATCGGCGGCCACACCGGACAGCATGCAGCTGACCATCCCAGGAATCAGACCAGACCTTTAACTGCCCGTCATGCAGCGTCGGGAGGTAAATGTCGGCCATATCATCTTCCTGGTATCGGCAGGGTGTTGTGAACGACGATCGCGTTGTCGCTGTCGCCGTCCTTCATGATGTCGATTTCCATTTCCACTTTTTCAGTGGCGCGTTCGCGATAAGCAGCATCCACACGAAGCTTCTCTATCGAGCCTTTGGTGTATTCCAGCGACTCGATGCGCTGCGTGTTGCGGTGCATGGCTTTTTGCGCAGATGAAATTAGCTCGTGAAGATTATTGGCGGTATCGCCATCAGCTATTTCAAGCTCAGTCTGCCAGCGGCCAATATTTTCAGCAGCGGTAAGGTTCGCCGCACGCAACCAGAAAAGCTCATCATCAAGAGTGAGCGCCTGAGCATCCTCGGTAATGGCATCAGATAGAAGCATTCGGCGTCCATAGCCACCATGCTTCAATGCGTTCTGATTTCCGGGTCTGGAATTATAATGAGCGCGTTTCGTTTCTGGTGAGTTTGATGGTTTTGCGACTTCGCAGTTATCCACTAAGCCCGCTGGTGGCTTACTCTTTGCCACTTTCTCCTTTTGCGAATTCGCAGTTTTATTCGCACTTTTCTTTTGCGAATTCGCACTACCATTCGCAATTTTGATATAGCGCTTTGCAGTCGAGTAATTCAGTCCCTGCGCTTCGCACCATTCTTTGGGGGAAATGCCGGTTTTGGCATGTTCGGACAGGAACCGTTGCTGAAGCTCGCCCCAGTCCGGCTTTGCCATGAATATTTCCTCTTAATGACATTATCGAAGCCCCTCAGTGAAGAGCTTCTGTAATGGCTACTTCGTTTTTGCTTCCGCTCTTTTACGGCGGCGCTCTTCTTTCTTCTCGGCGTTTGCCATGTCCATGAATGCCTGCATGATCGAGTTCCTCATCATGTAACTGACAAAGTGATGATTGACGCAGCCGTTGAGACGGAGTTGCTCGCCAAACTGATCAACCGAGGCCAGCACTTCCATCATGCCCTTCTCGCCTTTCATGAACTCAGAGAAGTCTCGCCCCGCTCTGGAGGCGCATTCGATGACGCGATTATTCATCCTTGAAGCCCTGGGATCGTAATCTGCAGCTGGTTAGCAAGGGTGTTAATCTCAGCGACCAATACAGGCTTCGTATAACGCCATGCTGCGAGTCCTTGTCCGCAGAAGCTCGCCATGTCCTTTTTCTGGTCAAACTCATGGCACTTCATGTTGAGCTGCGCACTTAAGCTGTTGCGATGCTGAAGTTCTCCAGTGAAGTAGTCATCGAGGACTTTATAGGCCGCGTACTTGAACCCGGGGTTTAACCAGGCCGCATAATCGTAAGCAACAAACTTCCCGCCATATGTTCCACCGTGTACACCGCGCTCAGTGAAAACCACAGATTCGTGGTTTTTCTCCAGCTCGGCCAGGAACTCTTTTGTCTGCTTGTTTCGCAGATAGTGGTACGGAGATTCAGCATCACTTTTGCCACTGGCTTTCCACATATCGGTGAGGCAGATCATGCCGTCTTCCCCGACACGGATTGGTTGATTGAAGAGGGTTAATGATTTCATTTCGCTGATACCTTTTGGTGGTTGAGCCTGTTCTCGTAGATACGGGCAGCCCAAGAGCGGTCAGCGTTACCACTGCCCTATCTCAAGCTCTACCCCGAAAGGCTCTTGGTTGATATGCGCACGAGAATGCGCGTGTTTACTTCAGGCATAAAAAAGCCCCGCTATTGCGAGGCTCTTGATGATTCGATTTTCCTGATTGCTGCCTTATCCAGATTGCACTGCCCCAGCGCCGTATAGAGCTGAGTGTTTAACTCCAGACTTGCCTGCCACGTGAACGGAACCGCCATTCCGGGGATCGGCGTGTCAGCTGTCAGGTCAGCGCTTATCGGCACCACCGGGGCCGGAACGTAAACTGTCTGCGTATTCCCGCAGGCTGTCAGCAGCGGCAGAAGGAACAAGCTGGTTAGCGCACGGATCGCCTTCAAGCGCCTGCCTGATGTAGACAATGCGCGTCTCGCCTTTATGGGCCAGTTCGTTCTTTGCATTCTGGGTAGCCTGTGAGATGTCACGGATGAGGTTCATCGTGGTGATCACGTTGTTGGTGATCGCCTCTGATTTGTCTGCCCTGACCGTTTCTTTATCGCGCTGGTCTTTGTAGGCGATGGCGTTGTTGCGGTAGTGGTTCACGAAGAACGCCAGCACACCGATTAACGCCACCACCAGCAGCTGCAGCCAGTAACGCTTAACCAGCGCGCCAATCATGACAGGAACAGAGCCCGCTCTGCCTCCCGGCGACGGGTCAGCCCGTTCAGGACTTTGCCGCCAGCTTTATTCCAGCGCAGGAACTCATCGGCTGCGCCAGCGTAATCACCGGCGTTGAGTTTGCGTAGCAGTGTCGAAGTCGACAATGAGCGGGCGCCGAGGTTATACGTGAACGACACCAGAGCATCGAATTGCCCCTGAGTCAGGTCAACTTTGACCAGGCGGGACACGTCGCTTTCGTAACTGACCAGTCCGGTCTTCAGCAGGCGCTCTGCTGTCTCCTGCTTAATCGTCATCCCGGCGCGAATTGGTTTCCCGTCGACAGGCTGAGTCCAGCCATAGCCTATCGTCCACACACCGACGCTGTCCTGGTACGCGGTAAGCTTGCAGCCTTCGAACTGCTTGATCAGGGCAATGCCTTTATCACTGGTTTGCATTCTTCATCCCCGTCAGACGCTCCCAGAAGTACGTCAGTGCCACGGAGCCCATCGCCCCGCTAATGCCAGACGTAACCAGGATCATGTAAAGGCTCAGCCCACTTTCAACGCTGATCAGTCCACCAATGAGACCGGTAAATCCGGACACTGCGATTTGCGCCAGTGCATTGATCCAGCTCCAGGTGGCTTTGTTCTGCTTCACGTCAATAAGGTATCGGACCAGGCCGCCCCAGCATGACAGAGCAAGGACAATCAGCCATGACACTCCGGCAATGCTTTCTTTATCTTGCATACGTTTAGCCATATCACCTCCGAAAAAACGGGGTGCTGTTTGTAGTAAGGGATCAGGCCCTCGGGACGATTTAACAAGTAGGCGTGTCGATGATGGTTCCCGGAACCTGAAAATAAAAAAGCCAGCGACAGGCTGGCAATGTGAGGGTAAGGCAATGTCGGCTCTCTGGCCGTAAATACCCTGGCTGGGTTTGGCTCGCCTGGCTGGATTCGAACCAGCGACCAACCGCTTAGAAGGCGGTTGCTCTTTCCTCTGAGCTACAGGCAAATCATTGAAATCTATTTACCAGGCTGCGCCTGATGCTTATCAAGCATTTCTTTTATCCACGCTTGCAGGACTGACTTATCTCTGCCGCTCGAATAAAATATCTTCCCGTTGATGCCTACCGTGGCATCATATCGACCGCTTTTTCTCAGGTGAATATTCCCCTTGCTTTTCCCTGCCATGCCAACTCTTTTGTATGGCTTCCTGTTTCTTGCCTGCAAGTATTTATCAGCAAGTCGCAAGTTCGAAATTTCATTGTTCTCTGGGTTTCTATCAATGTGATCGATGGTCATGCCTTGCGGTATTTCACCATTAGCAATGGACCAAACCACTCTATGAGCCCCATAGCTGATCCCGGAAATTTTAACTTGGTAATACCCATTTCCAACTCTGCTTCCAGCTGGCATCCCACATTTTATCCTGTGGTTTGGCGATACCTTCCACCTCAATCCGGATGGGGATTTAGGGTCTAAATCGAAAATTCGGCGGACCTCTTCCAAAGGGATACAAATAGTATTCATGCGTATTTACCTATAGAAACGAGCCTCGTTGCCCAGAAAACCGCCCACAGAGAGGCCGCCGCCATTAGCGGTTATCTCCGAGGTTCGTTTCTGTAGGACTCTGTGTTTTATTTGCGCCGGGCATGGCGCGAGTTTTACTTCAGGCGTAAAAAAGCCCCGCACGATGGCGAGGCACTTAATTCTTTGTGTCGACAATTAAAGCTATGGCGACGATATCAGATTTACATGAAATGTATGCTATTTAATTGACTTTTGCAATACCCTGCTGCGAAAAAGTCGCCTTTTGTTGTGATCGTGTTCTCACAGTGCAGAGAAGCGAATCGTCATCAAGCCGCTTAAAGATGGTGCACATGACCCGCCAGTAGTCGGCGTAGTTATGGCACCAGTTATCAGGTTTAACGCCACACAGAGCAGCCAGATCCTGGTGCTGATACACATCCTTACCCGCCAGCTCCGCTTTGACGTCCTGCGCCGCCAGCCAGATTAGCTTTTTCAGGCGCCCCATCGTCTTGCCAGCCACCTTCTTCGCGCCCAGCTGTTCCCGGAACTCCGCCCACGCCCACTGGGTGATCGCTACCTGGTACTCGAAGCGGATATTCTCGCTGTAGTTCCACAGCAGCCAAGCTTTCTGGTGGTCATCCAGCGACAGGACAGCGCGGCGCCATGATGCTGTCACGAATTCTGCCGGGCTGACAAGCGCGATAGAAGATCCCTTAGCGCGGGACTGACTGCCGCTCATCGCCGGGCCATCAGGGTTAACTTTTCGGCCGGTGACCGGATCGGTGATTTTCTTCCGGCCCCGGCTGCGCGCCGTCGCGGTGAATTGCGCGTTCTCGGCGAAAGCTACCAGCTGCCCTTTCGTCGCCCCGCTCAAATCTGCGGTCGCCACAATGAGCTGCTGACGTACGTATTCCAGTTGCTGACTGTTCATGCGGCTTCCTTATGTGGCTGGTTGGTTTTGGTCTGGCTGTGCTTTGCTACTGG
>CDYJ01029422.1_pt1 | contig 23612 bp, 20 predicted proteins | sample 557501 | NCBI WGS metagenome assembly CDYJ01 (sample SAMEA3182079, study PRJEB8094) | gut metagenome | biome: human; feature: gut; material: Stool; isolation source: human stools | place: Canada | collected 2012-11-20
GGAATAATATTTTACATCCTCTTCGATTGAGCATCCCAATATACTTTCATGCCAACGATTGTAATAGATTTCTTGTTAACGGGAAGCTTTTCCATAGCGGCCTTGGTCTATTCGGAATGACCGGTTGAGAAGGAAAGTCCTTTTGCAAAGAGCATATTAACAATCTTTCCTAAGCTGGCTCCAGCAAGATAGTATTTAAATATACCGTAGACAGCATCTGTTTTTTCTTCATGCGCAGTGATTTCCTTGCCAGCTAAAACGTAGCCATACGGAAGTTTCACAGGTACCTCACTTTCCAAAACATAAATAAAGGCAGGTTTAAGAGAGATACCATCTCTTTAAATCTGCTTGCTGACACTTGCAATATGTAATGGTAGCCAGTTCTATGCTGTGGTTTTAATACACTTTTACAAAGTATAGACAAAACCTGCATATAACTATCGTTATACGCAGGTTTTGTCTACGATGGTGCGGATGACGGGACTCGAACCCGTACGGCCATGGGCCACTAGCACCTCAAGCTAGCCAGTCTACCAGTTCCAGCACATCCGCATATTGTCGTCTCGAAAGACTGCTAGATTATTATAACGAGCCGTTACGGATTTGTCAACTGGAATTTTCCACTCCGCACCAGAAAAAGCAAAAAGATCGAAAAAAGGAGTTGACAAGTGGGGGGACAGATGGTAATATAATTTTCGCGCTGCAAAGAGCGCTAAAGATGCGCGAGTGGTGGAATTGGCAGACTCGCTAGATTCAGGTTCTAGTGTGCATTACGCACGTGCGGGTTCAAGTCCCGCCTCGCGCACCATGTCGGAGCAAGCTATGGATCGCTTGCTCCGACTTATTTTATATGTCAGAGCGCGCTCACGCCGCTGCTCCTCCTTTCCAAACCGAACCAGCTTACGCTGGGCTTCGGTTTGGGGCCGCCCTGCGGGCGGCTTTTTTCTTGTCGGTTTTAACCGTCTGCTCCAAATTTGAAAGCCACGTCTTAGCCAATTGAGGCTGAGACGTGGTTTTTAAATTTGTAATACCTCTATGATATGCTGGCAATCAGTCATGCTATAGAGGTGTTTTACTACAAAATATTATCTGGATTTTGCAGGCGAAAGGAAAAGATATAATTTTGGAATCAGAGGATATGGCATGTAGCTTGTAATAAAGAGCGAAAATTGATTACAATTAGCATATAAGCAATTTTGGAAGGATTTTCTGTCAACATGAAGGGGGCATGAAAATTATATCTGAACAGCTTCAGCGATATAGTAACACCCACACCGCATGGTCTGGTGATGACCGGGACGCTGTTACAATGCTCCAGGCATTTTTGGGCTCGGGCGGAAAATCAGTGAGAGGTTCTCGACTGAAGACACATGGCCTAATACGGATGGGACGTTTGAATTAGTCCCGTCTCCAGAGGTGTCTAGGCGGCCAAAGCGGAGCTTTGTGGTCCAGAGTAAGGGAACCTCGACCCCGCAGATATCGCTGGACGGCGCTGTCCACTATCGGCTACGGGATCTTGCCTTCCCTGCATATGTGGCTTTGGAGGTTACGCTGGACCCCGGTATCTTGTTCCTGGTGTTAAATACGGGGAAGCGAGGGCAGGAGCGCGTATTCTGGAAGTACATTTCCCCCAGGTTTCTCGCGTCGCTCGATTTTAGCAAGGACTCCGCGGTGATCCGCTTTACCGGCGGGGACGAGATCAAAAACACGGAAGAGTCTGGGGATGACTTCGTCTGTAGCTGGACGGGATCTCCGACGACCACTCCTTGGGCTTTCGGTCGTCCCCTTTCAGTTGGCCTATACAGTCTCTATTCACAAGGCGCAGGGCCTCGAGTACAATTCCGCCAAGGAGGTCATCCCCAGCAGCAATTCCGAGCAGATCTCCCACGGCATTTTCTATACAGCCATCACCCGTGCAAAGGAAAAATTAAAAATCTTTTAGAGTGCGGATACAATCAATCAGATTATCGACGGGTTCGGCAAGGCGGCCGGCGGCCGGTTGGGTCTGAATATCATCAAAACACAATTTCTGAATGCCGAGGCAGCAGGACCGCCACCCGTCTCTTGACTTTTGGCCTGCATGGAGTATAATAAGGGTGCACAGCCAAGTTTATATGGAGCATCATGACTCTGCGCGAGTGCTGCCCTTCGGGCAGGCGCAGGGATGAGGGAAGCCGGTGGGAGTCCGGAGCTATACCCGTAGCCGTATGTGCTTGAGGTTGCCGTTCGAGGCGTGAGCCGGTCATTGGGGCAGGGCCCTGAGAAGGCGGAACGGCAGACGCAGGAGCGAGATCGCTCTGGAAAGGCACGAGCCGGAAGACCTATGGTGTTTGAGCGTGGGGCGCACGTCGGTGTGCGCCGGGAAAGCGCGCGGAAAAGCGGCCGCGGCGGATCATGGGATCTGCCGCGGCCGCAGCTTTATGCAGGAGACAGTGACGACGAGCAGAAAGGAAGGAGACCGCTATGCTGAATCTCACCTGGATCAAGAACCCCGACCACGTATCCTACTGTAAGGAGAACGAGGTGCTGCCCCGGTTGGCGCGGGAGCTGGGCATCGCCGACCTGGCACAGCAGGTAGAGGAATTCCGGACCCACCCCACGGCGGAGGGGGTAAATCTGAAAGGGAAGAAACGTACCACTTTGAAGCTGTTCATCCCCAACCTGACCTTCCCGGAGCCGGTGGAGATGGGGGAGAACGTGTGGATCTATATGGGGGAGCTGTGCCCCGCCTACTGTCTGTTCACCCCTTGGGAGGAGACAAAAGAGAATTGACGCAACGGGAAGGAGATACGGTTATGGGCGAACAAAAAAAATACTGGGAGGGCAAGCACTTCGCTTTCTATACCAACAAGGAGTGCGAATATTACCCCTGCCACCCGGTGCCGGAGGGGACGGAGTTCAACTGCCTGTTCTGCTACTGCCCGCTTTATATGCTGGGGCGGAAGTGCGGGGGAAACTTCACCTATTTGGAAAGCGGCGTCAAGGACTGCAGCAAGTGCCTGGTACCCCACCGCCGGGAGAACTATGGATTTATTGCCGACAGTTTCCAGAAGATTGCTGGCGAGATGGCGGAACGGGAGAAGAAGGAAGGACAGTAAACGAAGGTTCCAGCCTATACATTCCGAGATGCACATGGAAAAAGCGCCCAACTGCTATGCGCAGGCGGGCGCTTTTTTAGGCATAGGTAGCCGTTCATTTAACAGGTAGCGGGGAGGCATCCTGTTTCAGAAGGGTGTTGCCCGCCATACTGCTGATGACCGGTGCGCCGATCCGGCGGCTCATGTCCAAAGAGGTCACGGTGCAGCGATCCAGATCAATGCCGCAGCCGATGTCCATTTTGTGGAGCAGATTGACGAAATCTTCGGTGGGAATGTTCCCCTTGGCATTGGGAATCACGGGGCAGCCGCCCATGCCCGCCAGGGATACGTCAAACCGGGTAAAGCCCAACTCCATGGCTTTCACACAGTTGGCAAGACCAAATCCCTCAGTGTTGTGGATGTGCAGTGAGATCTGCTCTGGCCGGAAGCGCTCCAGAATCCCCCGCAGGATGCGCTCGGTGTGGATTGGATCGGCCTTTCCGGCGGAGTCTCCCAGTCCCAGGGAGGAGGCCCCCAGCTCCATGGCCTGCTGGGCGTAAGCCAGGGTTTTCTCCAGGGGAGTGGCGTCACCGAAGGGGCAGCCGAAGACCGCGCCCAGGGCTGCCTGTACCTGGAGGTCCGGGAGGTTGGCGATGGCCTCCAGGGTGGCGAAGGCCCTGTCCGGCGTGAAGCCGAAGCCCTGGCCGAAGGCGTCGCTGACGGAGAGAAAGAAGTCCACGTGGCGGATGCCCAGCGCTCTGGCCCGTTGGGCGGTCTCTATGCTCTCCACCAGGGCAGTCACCTTGACTCCCCTCTCTGCGGCATAGGGGAGCACCGCCTGACAGAGCGGCTCCAGATCCAGGTACTGTCGGCCACGTGCGGGATCTGAGCTGAAGACGCCGATCTCCAGCTCACGGGCGCCGTAGTCGATCATACTACAGATAAGCTCCCGCTTAACCTCGGTTGGAAGGACGGTCTTGAATTTCTGCCAGCCGTCCCTGGGGGCAACCTCCCTCAGGGACACCAAAGAGGGATAATTCATGGCGAAACACTCCTTTCAAAAGAAGAGGCACACCGCGGACACCAGAATAACCACCGCCGCATAGAGCAGCATAGCCGCGATACCGTAGGTCCAGATGAATTTGTTGTCCATGTTTTTCTGACTGAGCAGGATGGCGGCCTGACCGCTGGATGCGTAGGTGAGGTAGGCCACCATGGAGCTCAGCGAGATGGCCACGGCCAGGATGGTGATGTCATACCCTGCCTCCACCAGGGGACCGCTCAGGGCGGATACCAGGGAGGAGACCACCAGCAGGGTGGCTGTGTTAGAGAAGAAGTTGGTGAGCACCAAGGTAATAAGTACCGTCATGGCCACAAAGAGCAGGGGGCTGTGGTTGGAGAAGAGGCCACCCAGGGCCTGCGTCAGCCAGGCTTTGATGCCGTACTCGTCGGCCACCAGCAGGCCGCCGATAGCTGCCATGGAGGCAACGGCCATGACAATGGGCCAGCTCACGCCCTTGGTGAAGGCCTCCACAGGGCAGAAGATCTGTTCCCCGTCCACCCGGATAAGGGCCAGCACCGCCAGGGCCACTGAGGTAAAAAGAACGGTGTCCATTTCCTTTAGGGCGCTTAGCACCGGCATCTCAGGCCAGTAGGGGCTGGTGAAGGAGTGGAGGGCGATGATCAGAAAGGCGGCCAAGGGGATCCACTGCCTCCGGGTCAGGCGCAGGGGCTTGTCCGCCAGGGCCTGGGCCAGATCTACCCGGCCCAGGGCTCGGATGTCGCACCGGAAGAGGAAGCGCAGGGCCAGAGCGAAGACGGCGCAGAAGGCAATGAGAATGGCAAAGGCCTCCGCCACGAAGCGGAAGGTGACTACCTGCACCCCAGCAGCGGCCAGAAAGAACTGCCCTGCCGCCAGATTAAGGGCCGCCATGCTGCCGATGGTCATAGGGCCGATACACATGGTGATAAAGGCGCCCAGGCATAGCAGGCGGGCCAGCTTGCTTTTTGGCTCGATACCGGCCTCGGCGTAGATTCCATCCAGCAGGGTGAAACCCACGATGAGGGCGCCGAACACCCCCATGAAGGCGGCGGCCAGGCCAAAGGCGAAGAGGAGCATCATCACCATGACCATCGGGTATTTTTGAGTGAATCTGCGGGTCAGGAGGAACCGGGCGATGACCTCGCCGGTGTTGTCCCGGATGATGACGTAGCACAGGGCATAGAGCACCACGATCTGCCACACATAGGAGGCGCCCATAAAGGAGCTGATTACCTGGGCAGGGGTCTGAATGCCGTTGATTACCAGGCCGCCCATGGCGAACAGGGCGCACAGGATCAGGTCGTTGGTGGTCAGGATGCCGATAATGGCACCCACAAATACGCAGGCGATGGACACGCCGGCGGGGGTGATCCCGTCAGCCCAGGACGGGATCAGATGGGGGAGCAGGAGCATGCTCGCCAGCATGGCCAGCGTCCCCAGGTAGTAGACCCACGAGCTGTGCTTGGGGGATGCGTTTGTCTGTTTCATCGTTCTTCCTCCTTCTGTCTTTGGTGCGGTTTCACCGCACACCTCTCTCCATGGCAACTATAACACGGGTCGGCTTATTTGTTAAATTCATGTTTTTTCTTTTTATTTATAAGGAAATGTTATATAATGGCCATACCACGAGGAGGTGGCCGTATGACTATCGCGCAGATGTCCCATTTCTATGCGCTCTGCCAGTCCGGAAGCTACACTCAGGCGGCGAAGCAGCTATACATCACCCAGCCAGCCCTGAGCAAAAGCATCGCGGCGCTGGAGAGCGAGCTGAACCTCAGGCTGGTGGAGCGCAGCACACGGACAGTGGCACTGACAGCGGCGGGGGAGGAGTTCGCACGGGCGTGTGAGGAGATGCTGGAGGTATATCGTAAGGGGGTGAACAATGCCCGGACGGCGGCGGGCGACATCTCGGGCCTGGTCCGCTTCGGCCTGCCCCGGGACCGGGTCTGCGATACCTTTGCCGGCCTGCGGCGGCATATCGAGGAGGAATACCCCAACCTCCGGCTGGAGCTGCGCTTTTACAGCGAAAACGGCCTTCTCCGCGCCTTGGATGACCACATGGCAGACTTCGTCCTGGCTTTTGGCCGGCCCCGGGCGGACAACGTGGGGCGGCAGAGCCTGTCCGTCAGCCAGATCTGCGCCGTGCTGCCCGGCGGCCATCCCCTGGCTGGGGCGGGAGAGCTGAGCTTCTTTCAACTGCGGCATGAGGCGTTTTTGGTCCCAGACTACAAAATCTCCGGTGTGGAGTTTGACACGGTGGTAACTTATGCCGGCCGGAATGGCTTCTCACCCCACGTGGTCCAGGAGGCGGACTCCATTCCCCAAATCTTCACCATGGTGGCCTGCGGATGCGGGATTGCTGTTTTGTCTGAGCTCTATCGCTTCAGTGCCGGAGAGCACGTGGTCTTCGTCCCCCTGAGAGATATCCCGCCCAGCGAGGAGCATCTGCTCTGGCGGCAGCGGGATGACAAGTGCTTAAATGCCATTGTGGAGCTGGCCCGGCGTTACTACGGAGGCGGGATGTAGGACGCTGCGGAGAAAAAACAGGCCGGCCGGAGCGGGGGGTCCCGCTCCGGCCGGCCTGTTTTTTGTTGTTTAGCCTTCCCAAGGGATGGGCCGCCCGGCGGCCAGGGAGGCGGGGACGTCCAGCAGCCGCTGGTTGGAGGAGCCGCGGAAGCGCAGGGAGATGTCTCTGAGAGCCTCCACAAATTCCCCGTCCACCAGCACGTCCACCAGGGAGAGCAGCGCGCCGGTGGCCTCGCAGCGGGCGCGGCTCTGCCCGGTCAGCTCCTCCCAGGTGTAGCCGGAAAAGGCCCACACGGTCTTGTCCGGGAGCTGCTGCCGCAGGCGGCGGAGGAAGGGGAGCAGGGCGCGCTGGTTGTCCGGCTCGAAGGGCTCGCCCCCCAGCAGGGTAAGCCCGCTGATGTAGGGACGGTCCAGGGCCTCCAAAAGCGCCTCCTCGGTCTCGGCGGTAAAGGGCTGGCCGTAGCGGAAGTCCCAGGTCTGGGGCTGGAAGCAGCCCTTGCAGCGGTGGGTGCAGCCCGAGACAAAGAGGGTCACCCGCACCCCGGTGCCGTTGGCGATGTCGCAGGGCTTGATGCTGCCGTAGTACACTGGAACCGCCCTCCTTACAGGTGGAGCACCCGCTCCTTGATCTCCTGGGTGCGGCCCTGGTTCCAGAACTGGGTGCCGATGTAGCCGCAGGTGCGCCGGGCCACGTTGAGCTTGCTCTGTTCCCGGTTGCCGCACTTGGGACACTCCCACACCAGCTTGCCGTCGTCCTCCACGATCCGGATCTCCCCGTCAAAGCCGCACACCTGACAGTAGTCGCTCTTGGTGTTCAGCTCGGCGTACATGATGTGGTCGTAGATGAAGCCCATAACCTGGAGCACGGCCTCCAGGTTCTGCTGCATGTCGGGCACCTCCACATAGCTGATGGCGCCGCCGGGGGAGAGGGCCTGGAACTGGGCCTCGAAGGACAGCTTGGAGAAGGCGTCGATCTCCTCGGTGACGTGGACGTGGTAGCTGTTGGTGATGTAGGACTTGTCGGTGATGCCGGGGATGACGCCGAAGCGCTTTTGCAGGCACTTGGCGAACTTGTAGGTGGTGGACTCCAGCGGCGTGCCGTAGAGGGAGAAGTCGATGTGCTCTTTGGCCTTCCAGGCGGCGGTGGCCCGGTTCATGTGTTCCATGACCTCCAGGGCGAAGGGGGTGGCCTCCGGATCGGTGTGGGAGCGGCCGGTCATGTACTTGACGCACTCGTACAGCCCCGCGTAGCCCAGGGAGATGGTGGAGTAGCCGTTGTAGAGCAGCCGGTCGATGGGCTCCCCCTTCTTCAGCCGGGCCAGAGCGCCGTACTGCCACAGGATGGGGGCCGCGTCGGACAGGGTGCCCTTCAGCCGCTCGTGGCGGCACATCAGCGCCCGGTAGCACAGCTCCAGCCGCTCGTCGAACACCTTCCAGAACTTCTCGCGGTCGCCGCCGGAGGAGAGGGCCACGTCCACCAGATTGATGGTCACCACGCCCTGGTTGAACCGGCCGTAGTACTTGGGCTTTCCGGTCTCCGGATCCACGTAGGGGGTGAGGAAGGAGCGGCAGCCCATGCAGGTGTAGCACTGGCCCTCCCCGTTCTGATCCACCTTGTTCTGCTTCATGATCTTCTCGGAGATGTAGTCGGGCACCAGGCGGCGGGCGGTGCACTTGGCGGCCAGCCTGGTCAGATAGTAGTAGGGGGTGCCGGGGCGCACGTTGTCCTCCTCCAGCACGTAGATGAGCTTGGGGAAGGCCGGGGTGATCCAAACCCCCTCCTCGTTCTTTACGCCCTCATAGCGCTGTACCAGGGTCTCCTCGATGATGAGGGCCAGATCCCGCTTGGTCTGGGGATCGTCTACCTCGCCCAGGTACATGAACACGGTGACGAAGGGGGCCTGTCCGTTGGTGGTCATGAGGGTGACCACCTGGTACTGAATGGTCTGCACCCCCCGGCGGATCTCCTCCCGCAGGCGCTTCTCCACGATGCCGGAGAGCACCTCCTCCGAGGGGGTGCCGCCCACGGCGGCGATCTCCGCCAGCACCTGTCCGCGGATCTTCTCCCGGGAGACCTGGACGAAGGGGGCCAGGTGGGCCAGGGAGATGGACTGGCCGCCGTACTGGTTGGAGGCCACCTGGGCGATGATCTGGGTGGCGATGTTGCAGGCGGTGGAAAAGCTGTGGGGCTTTTCGATGAGGGTGCCCGAGATGACGGTGCCGTTTTGGAGCATGTCCTCCAGGTTGACCAGATCGCAGTTGTGCATGTGCTGGGCGTAGTAGTCCATGTCGTGGAAGTGGATGATGCCCGCCTTGTGGGCCTCCACGATGTCGGGGGGGAGCAGCAGCCGCTGGGTGATGTCCTTGGACACCTCGCCGGCCATGTAGTCCCGCTGAACCGAGTTGACCACCGGGTTCTTGTTGGCGTTCTCCTGCTTGGCCTCCTCGTTGTTGCACTCGATGAGGGTGAGGATCTGGCTGTCGGTGGTGTTGGCCGCCCGGGCCAGGGAGCGGATATAGCGGTAGCGGATGTAGCGCTTGGCGGTCTCAAAGGCGCCCAGGCGCATAATCTCGGTCTCCACCAGCTCCTGAATCTCCTCCACGGACAGGGTGCGGCCCATCCGGGCGGCGGCCTGCTCCACGCTGAGGGCGAGCTGGGCCACCTGCCCGCCGGACAGCTCCGGCGGCTGGTCGGTGGCCAGATTGGCTTTGGTGACGGCGGCGGCGATCTTCTCCCGGTCAAAGGCGGCCTCGCTGCCGTTGCGCTTCATGATTTTCACTGGTGCTGCCACTCCTTACAATTCATTCGTCCGCTACATTATATAGGGCTAACTGGAAAAGCGCAATACTATATTTGGCGTTTTGTCAAATCGGACAGACCGGGGTGGAATTCCGGGGCGGGACACGGTATAATAGACAAAACAGACAGCGAAGCCCAGGAAGGAGCCACGGGGCGGTCAGGAGGCATCTGCGGTGCGCATTGATATCATCTTCAGCGATTTGGACGGCACCCTGCTGCTGGGGGACAAGGGACTGTCCCCCGGGACGGCGGAGGCCCTGGCCCGGGCGGCGGAGCGGGGGATTTCCTTCGTGCCCGCCACCGGGCGTTTTTTCAACGCCATTCCCCGGGCGGTGCAGGAGCTGCCCTTCTGGCGGTACGCCATTGTGATGAACGGGGCGGTGGTTTGGGACCGGGCGGAGGGGAGGGCCATCCGCCGGGCGGAGCTGTCCCCGGAGCTGGCCGTTCGGGTGATGGCCCGGCTGGAGGACTTTCCCGACACCCTGGACTGCTATATGGAGGACAACTGCGGCTGGATGGAGGCCAGGTACTACGCCGCGCTGGACGACTGGATCCTGGATCCGGTCTCCCGGCGGATCATCCGGGAGATGCGCCGCCCCATGGAGGATCTGCGGGGCTATGTGGGCCGCCGGGGGCGGCCGGTGCAGAAGATCCAGAGCTACTTTCTGGACGAGGCCACCCAGCGGGCGGTGCTCGCCGCCCTGGCGGAGGAGTTCCCCGAGCTGTCGGTGGCCTGCTCCCTGCCCGGCAACGTGGAGCTCACCCACCGGGACGCCACCAAGGGGGCGGCCATGACCGCCCTGTGCGCGCATCTGGGCATCCCCCTGGAGCGGGCGGTGGCCTTCGGGGACGAGCGCAACGACTGCTCCATGCTGGCGGCGGCGGGGCTGGGGGTGGCCATGGGGAACGCCGCGCCGGAGGCCAAGGCGGCGGCGCGGCTGGTGACGGGCACCAACCAGGAGGACGGCGTGGCCCGGACGCTGCTCCGGCTGCTGGAGGAGGGGGCATGACCGAGGCGTACTATTTCCGGCAGCTGGACAAGGCCGGCCAGGCGGCCTACCACGCCATGAAGACCGGGCTGGCCGCCCTCCGCCCCGCCTTCCCGGTGCCCCGGCTGGAGGGGCGGGAGCTGGGGGACGTGCTGGCCCGCCTGCGGCTGGACTGCCCGGAGCTGTTCTACGTCACCGGCTTCTCCTACCGGGTGCACCCGGCCGCCGCCACGGTGGAGCTGCTGCCCCAGTACCGCTTCGACAAGGGGAAGATCCAGACCCACCAGAAAGCGCTGGCCGCCCGGCTGGACCGCCTGTGCCGCCCGGCCATGGGGCTGAACGAGGGGGAGAAGGAGCGGTATGTCCACGACTTCATCTGCCGGAATGTCCGCTACGACAAGCTGAAAAAGCCCTACTCCCACGAGATTCTCGGCCCGCTGGGCCAGGGGGTGGGGGTGTGCGAGGGCATCGCCAAGGCGGTCAAGTGCCTGTGCGACCGGCTGGGGGTGTGGTGCATCGTGGCCCTGGCGGAGAACAACCCGGACAAGGGGATCAAGTACCGCCACGCCTGGAACGTGGTGCGCCTGGGGGATGCGTATTACCACCTGGACGCCACCTTTGACAACTCGCTGGGAGCGGCGGAGCTGGTGCGCTACGACTACTTCAATCTGGACGACCGGCGGCTGTTCCGGGATCACGAGGCTCTGGTCTATCCGGTGCCCGCCTGCGCCGACGGGGGGCGGTTCTACTACCGGGAGGCCAGGCTCTCCTTCACCCGCCCGGAGGAGGTGGCCGGGCGGGCCGCCCAGGCCGTCCGCAAGGGGAAGCCCCTGGTGTTCCACTGGCGGGGCGGCCCCCTGACGGGGGAGGTGCTGGGGGAGCTGGCCGCCCTGCTGGAGGAGGCGGCGGCCCGGAAGGGGCGGCACGCCGCCATCCGGCTGAACAGGCCCCAGGCGGTGCTGGAGGTGCGCTTCCAGGAGGCGCCTCCGGCCGAGGCCTGCACCGCCCAGGAGGCCAACGAGGGAGAGGAGGAAGGCTGATGCTGCGGGAGTACCTGCCCTTTTGGGATCGGCTGACGGAGGGACAGCGGCGGCGGCTGGAGGAGGGCGCCGCGGTGCGGCGCTTCGTCCGGGGGGAGATGGTGTACGGCGGCGGGGCGGAGTGCGCGGGGCTTATCCTGCCCACCGAGGGACAGCTCCGCGCCTATATGCTCACCGACGAGGGGCGGGAGCTGACCCTCTACCGGCTCTTTCCCCGGGATATGTGCCTTTTTTCCGCCTCCTGCGTGCTGCGGGGCATCCAGTTCGACGTGCTGGTGGAGGCGGAGCGGGATACCACGGCCCTTTTTCTGCCGGCGGAGGTGTATCAAGGGCTGATGGAGGAGAGCGCGGCAGTGGCCAACTACACCAGCGAGCTGATGGCCGACCGCTTCTCCGAGGTGATGTGGCGAATGGACCAGATTCTGAGCAAGAAGCTGGACGGCCGCCTGGCCGCCCTGCTGGTGGAGGAGAGCCGCCTGGCGGAGAGCGCCTCCCTCCGCCTCACCCATGACCAACTGGCCCGCCACCTGGGTTCCGCCCGGGAGGTGGTGAGCCGCCTGCTCAAGGACTTCCAGAACGACGGTCTGGTGCGGCTGGGCCGGGGCGGGGTGGAGCTGCTGGATCTCCCGGCGCTGGAGGCTCTGGCATCGGACAGCCTACGGTGATTTTGTCACGGAAGGGGCGGGCTGTTTCTGGTATCCTGAGTACAGACAGAGCGTCCAGGACGGCCCGCCCGTCCGTGAGAAAAAGGAGTGCTGAATGTATGGGACTGTTTGACCTCTTTGCCCGCCGCCCCGCGCTGAGCGAGGGCCTGGAACAATACCGCAACACCCCGGGCGCCATCCTGCTGGACGTGCGCACCCCGGAGGAATACCGGGACGGCCACCTGCCCGGAGCGAAAAACCTGCCCCTGGACCGGCTGGATACCATCGCCGAGCCTGCCGGGAGCCCGCTGTTCATCTACTGCCGCAGCGGGGCGCGGAGCGCCCAGGCCAAAGCCCGGCTGGCGCGGGCGGGGTATTCCGTCACCGATCTGGGGGGCCTGCTGGGCTACCGCGGGCCGCTGGAAGCATAGGGAGGGAAGCAGCATGAAGGTTGTCATCATCGGCGGTGTGGCCGGAGGGGCCACTGCGGCGGCCCGTCTGCGCCGCCTGGACGAGAGCGCGGAGATCATCATCCTGGAGCGCACGGGCTACGTGTCCTACGCCAACTGCGGCCTGCCCTACTATGTGGGCGGTGTGATCACCGACCGGGAGGAGCTGACCCTGCAGACCCCGGAGGGCTTCCGAAACCGCTTCGGAATTGACGTGCGGGTGGGGCAGGAGGCGGTGGAGCTTCACCCGGAGCAGCATACCGTCACCGTCCGCCGCCTGGAGGATGGGAGCACCTACGCCCTCCACTATGACAAGCTGCTCCTCTCGCCCGGGGCGCGGCCCGTGGGGTCCAACCTGCCCGGCGAGGACGACCCCCGTGTGTTCACCCTGCGCACGGTGGAGGACACCCTGCGCATCCGGGCCTACCTGGACGAGCATCCCGTCCGGCGGGCCGTGGTGGTGGGCGGCGGCTTCATCGGCTTGGAGATGGCGGAGAACCTGGTGCACGCGGGGGTGCACACCACTCTGCTCCAGCGGGGCGCGCAGGTGCTGCCGCCCCTGGACGCCGACATGGCGGCGGAGATCCACGCCTATCTCCGGGGCCAGGGGGTGGAGCTGCGCCTGGGCGCACGGGTGTCCGGCTTCTCTCCCCATGATGCGTTTTGTCAAGTGTAATTTTTTCTTTATGGACGGAAAATCTCAAAGCAGGCCGCATAGACGATTAGAAGCCGTTTTCGTGGGTAGGTAGTATAGAACCCTTATCCCGTCCCGCACCGGGGCTTGGAGCGCACCAGAAAGCCCCTAATCATGCGGGTTTGGGGACTGTGCCAAAGGTCTAAATGTCCACGCCCGCCGGTTACGCATTTGCCCTTATCCTGTTCTTTGGGGGAGGCCGGGGGCGCGGGGACAGAGCCACCGCAAAACCTACCAGCAGCAGCCGCACCAGTGCAGACGGTTTTGCCGTTAAAATGAAGCGGACGAAAGCGGGGGGCAGGGTTGCAAAATCCTGTTCCCCGTTTTCGGCAGCGAAATGGCAACGGCAAAAATCCAGACGGTCAAGGGGATAAGGGTGGAGATTTTTTCGCGCACTTTGCGAAAAAATACTACTCGTCCCTTGACGGTCTGGATAGGCGGAACGGACGGGATATGCAGATTGCTTTTCCTTATTGGCTGTGGTATAATTTCTCCAGTACATACCGACAAATCGGGAGTTGTAAATTGCCAGATGTATAACAAACGTAAAGGGGGAACATGAAATGAGAACTGAAAAACAGATATATGACACGATCCTCAATTTTGCGAAAGCAGATGAGCGGGTTCGCATAGTTACTTTAGAAGGTTCCCGGACAAACATCAATATTTTTCCGGATGATTTTCAGGATTATGACATTACTTTTTTTGTTTCGGATATGCAGAGCTTTATCACAGATGATGAATGGCTTAATATATTCGGTGAAAGACTGATCATGCAAAAACCGGAGGATATGGAGTTATTTCCGGCAGAGGAAAAAGGATTTTCTTATCTTATGTTATTCAGTGATGATGTTAAAATAGATTTGACATTATTGCCGTTGGACTTGATCGATGAGTATTTCACATGGGATAAACTGGTAAAATTACTGCTGGACAAAGACAATCGCATTGCCCAGCCGCCGATACCAACGGATATAGATTACCATATACGGCGCCCGACAGAACGGTCTTTTGATGACTGCTGCAACGAGTTCTGGAATACAACAACGTATGTCGTGAAAGGGCTGTGCCGCAGGGAGATTCTGTTTGCAATTGACCATCTAAACAATATCGTGCGAATGGAATTGCTGCGTATGATTTCGTGGTGGGTTGGTACAGAACAGGGCTACAATTTCAGCTTAGGTAAAAACTATAAGTTTTTGGAGCGACATGTTCCAATAGAACTATGGGAACAGCTTATGACCACATATAGAATGGATTCTTATACGCAAATGTGGAAATCTTTAGAGCAGTGTATGGAATTATTTCGAGAGGTGTCAGCAGAAGTAGCAAAACGATTAAATTATCCATATTCGGACTATGATGAAAAAATTAGTGAGTATGTTATTCGACAAAAGCAAAAATATACCATACCTACAAGCAATTAGCAGATGTGTTCGTAGCAGTGACTATCAGCACCAATAGCACTGCAAGAATAATTCAAGTTTGTCAGGCAAATAAAAACGAAAACAGAGCGGCGGTGGTAGGCATTGACTATCCCGCCGCCTGTCTGTTACCGCTCCATATCCTGCGTCCTGTGCTGTGCTTGCTCCCGCTGTTCCTGCCGCAAGATACTGTAAACACTCTTTCGTATTTGCTCGGCTTCTTTCACTTCCCCTTTGAGTGCAAGATACCGCTGATTGAGTGCGTTCCGCTCGGCGGTCAGCTTGGCATACTCCGCTTTCCATGTCTTTGTCGGAATGGTGGTCTTGCCGTTCATCACGCCCTTGAGGTAGTCCCGCGCTGCCGTGAACAGGATTTGTTCGGCTTCGGTCAGCTTCTTTTTGCCCTTGTACTTGAAATAAATGTCCGATTGCTCGATGTGCTTTTTCAGCGTGGCAAGCCGCCGCTCAACGGGTTTCAGCTTGCCTTGAATGTCCAGTTGTTCCCCTATCATGGACTTGAATTTTTCATCAAGCCCCGCCGTGTCCATAATGTTGTTGCTTTGCAGAAAGTTCAGCATTTTCGCCGCGTCCTTGAGGTTATACAGCGATTGGGAAACCTGCGATTTTCCCTCCTGCGCCCTGCGTGACAGTATGCCCTGGATATAGTCGGCAAGGGTGGGCGGCTCGGTGTTCTCCTGTTCCTCTTTCAGCCACTTTTGCAGTTTGGCGATACGCGCTTTCAGTTGCCGCAATTTCTGGTTTGTCACTTCGATTTCCCGGTTGAGATCGCCGCGCTCGGTGCGGATGCCGCGCTTCTCCATAGCGGAAGCGGCAACGCCTAAATGGACGGTGGGGATTTGGTCTATCCCTTGCCGCTCATAACTGCGGTGGTCGATGCGCTCCGCGTGTCCGGTCTGCTCCAACGCCCGGTTGCAGAGTTCCGCCCACGCCGCCCGCCATTCCTCGGCCTTGGTCTGCTCGTTCCAGTCGGTGGCGGGAATGGATTTGCATTTGTACTGCCGCTTTTTTCGGTCATAGATTTTCTCGCCCTGCTGGTCAAGAATGTACTCCTTTTTCTGCTTCGCCCCCCATGAGCCGTCCTGCTGGATGGGGCGCATGGTCAGCATGACATGGGCGTGAGGGTTGCCGCCGCCTGTGTCGTGTATAGCAAAGTCAGCGCACATTCCCGCATTGACAAACTGCGCTTTTACATACGCGCGGACAAGAGAAATGCCCTGCTCCCTTGTCAATTCACGGGGCAGGGCAAGTTCAATTTCTCTTGCAAGCTGGGCGTTTTTCGCTTTCTCGATTTTCTCCACTTCGTTCCACAAAACCGCCCTGTCAGAAAAAGCGGCGGGTGCGTGGTCGGGCAGTAAAACCTCGGTATGGACTATGCCGCCCTTGCGGGTGTAGTCGTGGGTTTCCCCGTCAAACTCGTTTGTGATTTTCTCCCCCGCCCGGTAAGCGGCAGCGGCAACGGCGGATTTGCCCTTGCCGCGTGATATGATTTTGATACTGTAATGGTAGATTGCTATGGGGTGTCCTCCTTTCTGCGGATCGTTCCCCCGTCCTTTTGTGCCGAGAGGCACAAAACGCCGTCTGCAAGACCGCACATACCACATTCATGTGGTATATAAGTGCGCCCTTAGCAAGGGTGGGGCATACGCCCCGTTACCCTTGCGCCGCATCCCCGTCTGCGTCCCCGTCTTTGCGGCTCTCCTGCGGCGTATGGGCGGTTTTAGAGGTGGGGCGGGTGTTTCCCTGTGCCGCTGTTTCCGCGCCCTCTGCGGCGGCTCTGGCGGCGTTCTGGGCGGTCATTTCCTCCAACAGCCTGCGCCCATGCTCGGCGGCTGCGGTCTGCTCCAAAAAGGTCTTGAACTGTTCCTCGGTCAGCGTGATGCTGTCGGGCAGCAGCTTCTCAAAAAGCCCCATGCGCTTGCAGAGCCGGTTCGTCCTGTCCTTGCGCTCCTGCTCTTTCTGCTCCTGAATGAGCCGCTTTTTCTTGTTTTCAAGCTGGCGGATTTCTTCCTCGATGCCCGCGATTTTCTCGGCTTTGGTCTTTGCCATGTGTCAAACGCTCCTTTCGATGTTCACGCCGTTTCCTCGGCGGCGATTACTTTCATCAGCTTGTCTTGGAATGTGGCCTTGCTGTCGTGATTGAAAAATATCTCGGTGATAAGGGTCAGGTTTCCTTTCTGCGTTGTCAGAACGCCGTCCGGCTTTCGGGGCGCGTCCGGCGTTTCGGTGGTCTTTGTCATGCAATCGCTCCTTTCAGTCGTTGCCGCAAAAAAAGAGATTTCCCGTCATTGGGAAACCTCTTTTCACTGTGGCGGTATTTGGTTTTTAGGTGGCGGAAGCGGCGGCCTGCGCCTTTTTCCTCGCCCGGTACTGCCGCGCTTTCATGCGCTCATATTCCCGGCGTTCCTCAAGGTGTTCGGCGCGGTAGGCTTTGCTATATGTCCGGTGGTAGGCAAGCTGTTTTTCATGCTTGGCTTTCTCGATTTCCTCCCGCATTTGCTGGCACTCCTGCTCGGTGAGGGCCACATCCTCGGTCAGTTCATTTTCAAATTTTCCGATGTAGTTGAAGTACACTTCGATGCGCTGGACGGCGTATCTCGACCCTTTTACATCACGCTCATGCACCACGATTTTGCTGATAAATTCGTTGATGGCGGTAGGGGTGACTTCCTCAAAATTGCAGTAGCTTTCCACCAGCCGGATAAACTTCTTTGCCCTTTGGGTCTGGTTTTCCTGCTCGGACAGACGCGCTGTGATTTCGTCCTGCTCCGCTTTCAGCTGGTAATATTCCTCCGAATACTTCTGCGATAACTGCTCGTATCTGTCCGGCTCGATGGCTCCCAGGGCGTTGTCCTCATACAGCTTGTTCAGCACTTGCTCCACCTGTTCCAGACGGTGGGTGATTTGGGGCAGACGCTTTTGCAACTTCTTCACCTCGTCCGTCTGCTCTTTGGCAAGGCTGCTCTGTACCATCGCTTCAAACTCCGCCTTGTTGGAGAGGGCGAACCGGGCAATCTTCCGCAGGACTTCCGCGATATTCTCCATGACAATATCCACATCAATGCGGTGTGGCGAGTGGCATTTGGGGTGCTTGGCCTTGCCCTTGGCGTACTCGCTGCAATAGGTCACATAGCGGTTGCCGCCGTCCTTTCGGATGGTGCGGATGTGCATTTTTGAGCCGCAGTCTTTGCAGTACATCAGCCCCGACAAGGGGTGGATATATCCGTCCCCGTTGGGCCGTCTGACGGGCGCGTCCGCAAGGATGCGCTGGACATTCTCAAAGTCCTCCCGGCTGATGATCGGCGCATGGACATTCTCGGTGATGTGCCACTGGCTTCTGTCTACATAGTGGTTCCGCTTATCGCGGTAATGCTTGGCTGTCTTGAAGTTGACTATATCGCCGCAATACTCCTGCCGGGTGAGGATGCGGGTCAGCGTGGCCTTGTTCCAGTTGTAGCGGTTTTCCTCGTTCAGCGGCTTGTTTCTGGAAGTCCCCCGCCCTCGATCTTTCATGTAGAAAGTGGGCGTTGGGATTTGCTCATTTTTCAGAAATACGGCGATTTGGTTTCGATTTTTCCCGTCCAGAAACAGGCGGTGAATCAGACGGACAACGGCGGCGGCTTCCTCGTCAATTATCCAAAAATCCCTGTTGTCCGGGTCTTTCATATAGCCGTAGGGGGCTTCGGTGGCGATGGGCTTGCCGCTTGTGCCTTTTACCTTGATGCCTGTTTTCACTTTCTTGCTGATGTCGCGGGCGTACCACTCCGACATGATGTTGATGAACGGCGCAAATTCCAGCGTGTTCGGGTCTGCGCTGTCGATGCCGTTGTTGACGGCGATAAAGCGCACATTGTTCCGTCTGAATATCTCCATAGCGTTCCCGACTTGGAGATAGTCCCGGCCCCACCTGGTCATGTCTTTCATGATGCACACGCCAATTTTGCCGCTCTCCACATCTTCCATCATCCGCACATAGGCGGAGCGGTCAAAGAACCTGCCGCTTTCGTCATCGTCGATGTAGTGCCGGATATTGGTCAGCTTCTGCTGTCGGGCATAGCGTTCCAGAAATGCCTTTTGGTTGACTATGCTGTTGCTCTCGCCGCCGTCCCTGTCCTCATCCCCGACAGAAAGCCGGGAATAAAGGGCTGTAATTTTACTGTAATCGTTCATTTGCATACCCTCCTGCGTCAATGTATGTAGTGATTACAGTTAAAATTATGCACTCCAGGGGGACGGGCTGGCTGTAGAGCTGGAGGGCGGGGAGCGGTTCCCGGCCGACCTGGTGCTGCTGGGCATCGGCGTGGCCCCCGACACGGAGCTGGCCCGCCGGGCGGGCCTGGCCCTGGGCGTCAAGGGGGCGATCTCGGTGGACGGGCAGATGCGCACCAGCGCCCCGGACGTCTACGCCGTGGGTGACGCGGTGGAGGTGCGGCATTTTGTCACCGGAGCCAAAAGCCACATTGCGCTGGCCGGCCCGGCCAACAAGCAGGGGCGCATTGCCGCCGACCACATCTGCGGGCGGCGGAGCGCCTACACTGGGGCGCTGGGCACCTCGGTGCTCAAGCTCTTTGACCTGACGGCGGCCTCCACGGGGCTGAACGAAAAACAGGCGCGGGCCGCGGGCGTGGCCTATGACAAGGTGGTGACCTACTCCGCCTCCCACGCCTCCTACTACCCCGGCGCCCGCAACATGACGGTCAAGACCCTCTTCGATCCCGCCTCCGGCCGCATTCTTGGGGCGCAGATTGTGGGGTTCGATGGGGTGGACAAGCGCATGGACGTGCTGGCCGCCGCCATTCGAGCGGGCCTCACCGCCGAACAGCTCACCGAGCTGGATCTGGCCTACGCGCCCCCCTACGGCTCGGCCAAGGATCCGGTGAATATGGCTGGCTATGTGATTGAGAATGTCCGGGCGGGGCTGGTGGAGCAGCACCACTGGGACGCGGTGGCGGAGCTGCCGGCGGACGGCTCGGTGATCCTGCTGGATGTGCGCACGCCGGGCGAGGTCAGGAAGCAGGGACTGCTCCGCTCCGACGCGCTTCACATCCCCCTGGACGAGCTGCGGGGGCGGCTGGGTGAACTGGACAAAGGGAAGAAGATTTATGTCAACTGCTACAGCGGCCTGCGGAGCTATCTGGCCTGCCGCATCCTGTCCCAGCATGGCTTCCAGTGTTCCAACCTGTCCGGCGGCTGGCGCTTCTGGTCCTACAACGCCACCGACCGGGCCCACGATGCCGCGCCGACCCACCTGTGCGGCGTCCCCACTGGAAAGGATTAAAAAATTCCGGCTGCTTTCCTTGGAAAGCAGCCGGTTTTATATGCTATGGCTGAGCAGCCGCCGCTCCAGGGGGAGCGCCAGCAGGCCGCCTGCCAGATAGGCCAGCAGATCCCACGGGTCGCACACGGAGGAGGGCTTATACAGCAGGGGGGCCAGCTCTAGAAAGAGGCCGCAGGCCAGCAGATACCCGGCGGCGGCCGGAACGGAGCGTATGGGGGACAGCCGCCCCAGAACGAGAAGAAGCTCCACCAGGGCCAGCAGCAGGGCCCCGGCCAGAAGGTCGCTGAAATACCAGGCCAGGAAGAGGCGGAGCGGGCCGGAGGCGGCGGGGAGAAACCACAGCTTGTTGCAGGCGTAGAGCAGGACGGCGGCCCCGATCACCCCCGCGGAGAGGGTGAACTGGCGCTTTAGAACAGGGAGAGGAGGAGAAGCGCCGCGATCACGCCCACGATCACCGCGGCCACCGTCCCGCCGAAACCCATGCCGCCCCTCCCCTCGTCGGCGGGCGGGTCCTCGGCGGGCGGCGGAGGGGGAGAGGAGGGCTCCAACTGTGCGGGATCTACCACCCGGGCATAAGCCCCCACGCCACGCAGGGCGAATGTCAGCGCCTGGGCCGCGTCCTGTGTCATCCCCTCCCGCAGGACGATAGAGGGAACCACCGTGCAGTTGTCCACGTAGGCCTCGGCCTCGGCGCGGGAGATGCCCAGCTCGGCCATGAGCAGCTCCACCACCTTGCTCTGGGTCTCCGGCCCGTCCGGGCAGGCGGTGAGCACCACGGAGAAGCGGTCCGGGGAAGGGGGAGCGGCCGGGGCTGTGGGCTGCTTGGGCAGAGGGTAGCCGCAGTGGATGCAGGCGGGGGCCTGGTCGGAGATCTGTTTTCCGCACTCGGGACAGGAAATGAGCGCCATGGGGAGAACCTCCTTTTCGCCGGAAGGGGCGGAGTGGTGGGCTAGGAGAGGAGCAAGGCCAGGGGGAGGAGGATCAACTGCGCGGCCAGGACGCCAAGGATCACTGCGGCCACGGTTTTGCCGAAGTCCATGGCGCGGCACCCCTCGAAGGGATGGGGCTGGGGGATGTCGGGCATGGTGGAGTCGAGCACCTGCACCTCGGCCCCCGCCCCGCGGAGGGTGTCGGCCAGCGCCCAGGCGTCCTTTTGGGTCAGATGGGTCTGGAGGGTGGAGGGGGCGCGTTCGGCCGCGGGCTGGGAGAGAAACGCGTAGACGGCTTCCCAGACGCTCTCCTCCAGGTGGATGGCGAGCTTTCGGACGCGGTAACGCCCCTCGGAGTCCTCGGGGCAGGCGGTGAGCACCACGGAGAAGCGGTTTGGATCGAGGGGAGCCCTTGGAGCGAGGGGACAGCCGCAGTGGATGCAGGCGGGGGCCTGGTTGGAGATCTCTTTTCCGCACTCCGGGCAAGCGATGAGGGCCATACAGAGCCTCCTTTCGGCGGAAACCGCCGTTTTTCTTCCAGTGTACCAGAGGGCGGGGGCCCTCGTCAATACTCCTTGTGATCCTCGGCAATGGCGCCGCTGCGGTAGGCCAGCAGGAGGGCCATCAGATCGTCGATCTGCTCCTGGAGCTGGCGGCCCACGTCGGTGCCGGCGATTTTCAGCCGGGACTCCAGCCGCTCGAACACCACGGAGGTGGAGGCGATGTCCTGGCTGGTGCGGATGGCCTCCGCCCGGCCCACGAAGGGCTCGTGGGACACCAGGCGGTAGCAGGCGGAGTTGTAGATGAGGGTATAGCCCGCGATGCCAGTGGTCTGCTGATAGGCCTTGCAGAAGCCGCCGTCGATGACCAGCAGCCTGCCGCCCCCCTTCATGGGGCTCTCCCCTTTCTTGGACTTGACGGGGACGTGGCCGTTGATGATGTGGCAGTGGGGGCCCTCCAGGCCGAACTCCCGCAGCAGCGCCTCGCAGATCTCCGGGTCGTTGTAGAGCTGGTAGTAGACGTTTTTGGGCTCGGTCCAGGTGGACTCGTCGGCGAGGAAACGCCGCTCAAAGGTGGTCATGCGGTCGCGGCCGAAGATGGGGCTGTTGCGGCCCGCCCACAGGAACCACAGGAAGTCCATGCCGGCGGCCCGCTCCGCCGAGCCGGGGGCGGAGTAGTAGGCCCGGCGGGCGGCCAAATCCGCATAGTCCAGGAAGGCCTTGCCGGAGAGACGCCCCCCGTTCACCGGGAAGGAGAGGAGGGAGCCGTCGGCCGCCATGGGGATGCAGCCGTGGAAGAGCAGGTTGCCGTTGAAGATTTTATACAGGCTGCCCTTGGAGTAGAGGAAGCGGACGTGCCGCTGGAGCTTCTCGCTGTGGAGAAAGGAGAGGGTGAGCTGGTGGATCAGGATCTCCTCCTCGGGGGTGAGGGCGTAGGGATCGGCGGGGTTGACGGTGGGGAAGTCGGTGTCCAGCATGGGATAGGCTCTGCCGTCCACCGTCACAGTCCTGCTTTCGTAGTCGATCTTGTCCAGCAGGAGCCGGTCGGCCATGCCGAAGTCGGGGTTGCGCAGGATCTTCTGCCCCTCCAGCTTGAAGAGGATCATGGTGATGGCCTTATACATCCGGGCGGAGAGCAGCTTGTCCTTCTCGGTGTACCGCTCCGCCTCCTCGCCGGTGAGCTTGACGGAGAAGCGGGACACGTCGGTGTCCCGGTAGACCTCGTTGGCAAAGACGGACAGGGGGCGCAGAGAGATGCCGTAGCCGGTCTCGATGACCTCCAGGTTGTTGTAGCGCAGGGAGTTGGCCAGCACGGTGGCCACCAGGGTGCGGGAGCCGGAGGCCGCCCCCATCCACAGCACGTCGTGGTTGCCCCACTGTATGTCCACGCTGTGGTAGTCCAGCAGGGAGTCCAGAATGATGTCCGCCCGGGGGCCTCGGTCGAAGATGTCCCCCACCACGTGGAGGTGGTCCACCGCCAGGCGCTTGATGAGCTCGCAGAGCTGCACCAGGAAGTTGGAGGCCCGGCCAATGTCGATGATGGTGGAGATGATGTTCTCGTAGTAGTCACGCTTATCGTTGTCCTCGTAGTGAGTGTGCAGCATCTCGTCGATGATGTAGGCGTACTCCCTGGGCATGGCCTTGCGCACCTTGGAGCGGGTGTACTTGGAGCTGACCAGGCGGCAGATCTCAATGAGCCGGTGGAAGGTGATGCGGTACCACTCCCGCATGTCGGGGGTCTCCCGCTGGATCTCCTCCAGCTTCTCCTTGGGGTAATAGATCAGGGTGGCCAGCTGGTCCCGCTCCGCCTTGGAGACGGTGGCGGCAAACAGATCGTCCAGCTTTTCCCGCACGACCCCGGACGCGGAGTTGAGGATGTGCAGAAAGGCCTCGTATTCCCCGTGGACGTCGGAGACAAAGTGCTCCGTGCCCTTGGGCAGGTTCAGGATGGCCTGCAGGTTGATAATCTCCGTACTGGCGGCCTGGACCGTGGGGTACTGGCGGGCCAGCATTTTCAGATAGTGCAGGTTTTCGGGGCGGCAGGCTTGGGTGGGCTTCATGCGGGAACCTCCTTTGATTAAACGGGTGATTTCAGTTTATTATCGCACGTTCCGGTGGAGGATGCAAGGGGATAGGGGAATTGCGCCCGGCTTTTCCCGCGCCCCGCCGGAATGGGGCTTGCCAGGGGAGGGACGCCCTGTT
>CDYJ01021790.1_pt1 | contig 22839 bp, 17 predicted proteins | sample 557501 | NCBI WGS metagenome assembly CDYJ01 (sample SAMEA3182079, study PRJEB8094) | gut metagenome | biome: human; feature: gut; material: Stool; isolation source: human stools | place: Canada | collected 2012-11-20
CTGTCCTGCTTCTCGGTGACGGCGTTTGCCTACGCCGATGATACCGAACAGAACCTTCCCGTTACGGAGGCAACTCAGCCCGAACAGCAGCCCGCAGTCACTCCCACGCCGGAAAAGCCGAAGGGTGAGCCGATTGACGATGAGGGCAACGTCTACACCCGCGACTTGCTCTATGACAAGGCAACCAACAAGCAGTTCATCACTGTCCAGACGAAGAACGGCAACACCTTCTTCATTGTCATCGACTACGATGCGCCCATCAACGAGGATGAGGAACAGTACCAGACGTACTTCCTGAACATGGTCGATGAGAGCGATCTGCTTGCGCTGCTAGATGATGACACTGCGGCTGCTCTGACCACCTGTAACTGCAAGGAAAAATGCGTTGCCGGTCAAGTCAATACCGACTGCCCGGTCTGCAAGACCAACATGAGCGAATGCACCGGCACAGCCTCCGTTACACCTGAGCCGGACAAGGATGCGGAAACCGATGTCCCCGCCCCTAAACCCGAAAAGAAATCCAACATCGGCATGATCCTCGTCATCTTTGCCCTTGCCGGTGCTGCGGGTGCAGCTTATTACTATATCAAGTTCGTCAAGGGCAGAAAGCCCAAGGATGAGGACATGGACTTCTTCGACGATGAAGGCTACGAGGAAGAGCCGTACATCAACGAGGATGAAGAACCGCAGATTGCAGAGGATGCCGAAACGGAAGGTGATGAAGATTGATCTTAGTCATTGCTGAAAAGCCCAGCGTTGCCCAGTCCATCGCAAAGGTTCTGGGCGCGACGTCCCGCAAGGACGGCTACATGGAGGGCGGCAATTACATCGTTTCGTGGTGTTTCGGTCATCTGGTGGAGCTGGCAGACGCCAGCTCCTATGATGAGCGGTATGCCAAGTGGCGGTATGACGATCTGCCCATTGTTCCGGAAAGCTGGATGTTTGAGGTCACGAAGGACAAAGCACAGCAGTTCAAGGTGCTGTCCTCTCTCATGAAGGACAAGCGTGTCACTGAGCTTGTCTGCGCAACCGATGCAGGGCGTGAGGGTGAGCTGATCTTCCGGCTGGTCTACAACAAAGCCGGATGCACCAAGCCCTTCAAGCGTCTGTGGATCAGCTCGTTGGAGGACTCCGCCATCCGCGAAGGCTTCCAGCATCTCCGGGATGGCAAGGAATATGACCGTCTCTATGAAGCGGCACTCAGCCGCTCGAAGGCGGACTGGATTGTCGGTATCAACGGCACCCGCCTGTTTACCACGCTCTATCACAAGAAACTGGTGGTCGGGCGCGTCCAGACGCCGACCCTTGCAATGCTGGTGGAGCGTGACGGGAAAATCTCCACGTTCCAGAAGGAAAAGTATTTCAATGTCCACGTCGGCAAGGGCGATTTGACCGCTGATCTGGAAAAGGTCAAAACCGAAGAGGAAGCAAAGAAGATTGCGGCGGCTTGCGAGAAAAAGCAAGCCGTCGTTTCTTCTCTCAAGCAGGAAACGAAGACGGTCAACCCTCCGAAGCTCTATGATCTGACCACCTTGCAGCGCGAGGCTAACCGCTACTACGGCTTCACCGCCCAGCAGACGCTCGATCTCGTTCAGACACTCTACGAAAAGAAGCTCCTGACCTATCCGCGCACGGACAGCCAGTTTATTACGGATGATATGGAGGACACCGCCCGTCAGGTCATTTCTATTGTCTGCCGCCAGCTTCCGCTTTTCTCCGGCGTTTCGGTCACTCCGGACATTTCCCGCGTAACCGACAACAGCAAGGTCACAGATCACCATGCCATTCTCCCGACCGTCCAGCTTGAAAAGCAGGATGTTTCGGCACTTCCTCAGTCGGAGCAGAAAATCCTCAATCTTGTCGGGATGCGCCTTCTGTGTGCGACCGGCGAGAAGCACACCTACGCGGAAACGCAGATCACGCTCTCCTGCGAGGGCTACGAGTTCAAAACCAAGGGGAAGACCGTCGTTCAAAACGGATGGAAAGCCATCGAAGAGCTGTTCAAGGCTTCCCTCAAGACGAAGGAAAAGGACGATCCCATGAAGTCCCTGCCCGAAGTCCATGAGGGCGATGTTCTGGATGGTGTGTCCGCCAGCGTCACCGAACACTTTACGACACCCCCGAAGCAGTACACGGAAGACACGCTCCTGTCTGCGATGGAGACTGCCGGAAACGATCAGTTTGACGATGACACCGAGAAGAAAGGTCTTGGAACACCCGCGACCCGTGCCGGTATCATTGAAAAGCTGGTGAAGTCCGGCTTTGCAGAGCGCAAAGGCAAATCCCTCATTCCCACAAAGGACGGCTGCAACCTCGTCTGTGTTCTGCCGGAACAGATCACATCTCCCGCAATGACGGCGGAATGGGAAAACACGCTCATGGAGATTGAGCGCGGCAATGCGGATGCAGACGCATTTCTCAGCGGCATTGTTCGGATGACCGGGGATCTTGTGAAAGCCTACCCGTTTCTCTCCGATGCCGAAGCCCAGCGTTTCGGCACGGGCAAGGAGGAAATCGGCAAGTGTCCCCGCTGTGGTTCTCCGGTCTATGTCGGCAAAGGCAACTTCTACTGCTCGAACAAGGCTTGCTCCTTCTGCCTGTGGGAAGACAACAAGTTCTTTTCCAGCAAGAAAAAGAAGCTGACCAAGAGGATTGCAAAGGAGCTGCTGGACAAAGGCTGGTGCCGCGTGACCGGGCTTTACACGCCGAAGAAGCCCCAGCTCTACGATGCAGTGATCCGGCTGGATGACAGCGGCGGCAAATACGTCAGCTTCAAGATGGAGTTTGACCGATGAACCGTCCGACGTATGTTGCCTCTTGCAGCGGAGGCAAAGACAGCGTAGCGACGCTCCTGCTGGCAGCACAGCACAATGAGCCGCTGGACGAGGCAGTTTTCAGCGAAGTCATGTTTGATCAGGACACAAGCGGTGAAGTCCCGGAACACCGGGACTTCATCTATGACCGGCTCAAGCCCTTCTGCGAAAAGGAGCTGGGCATCAAGTTCACCATTCTCCATGCAGACAAGACCTACGATGACGTATTCCATCATGTCATCACCCGCGGACCGCATAAGGGCGAGGTTCGCGGCTTTGCGTGGGCCGGGATGTGTGCAGTCAATCGTGACTGCAAAATCCCGCCCGTCCGCAAGTACAATGCCGCACTCTCGCCGGACACTGTGAGCTATGTAGGTATCGCGCAGGATGAGCCAAAACGCCTTGCGCGTCTGGACGGTGTGAAGAAGGTCAGTCTGCTTGCCAAGTACGGCATGACGGAGGCGGACGCCTACAAGCTCTGTCAGGAACACGGGCTGCTTTCCCCGATCTACGCTCACTGCCGAAGAAACGGCTGCTGGTTCTGTCCCAACGCAAGCGACTCGGAGCTGCTGCACATGGTCACAAAGCACCCGGATATGTTTGATCGGCTGATTGAATGGGAGAACGAGGATAACATCTTCCATCGTCGGATGACGCGCAGAGAAACCCCGTCTGAGGTAAAGGCTCGTTTACTGAGCAAATCCCAGACGGGGTTTTCTTCGCACAAAAGCAAATAAGAAATGGAGGTTTGAGATGGCTGAAAACAAAAATGCACAGCAAGTCCGCGAAATCACGGACAAGCTGGAACAGGGCATCAAGGAGCTTTTTGAATCCGAGCGGTTCAAGGAATATCTCCGCACGATGTCCAAGTTCTACAACTATTCCTTCAACAACACGCTGCTCATTGCGATGCAGAAGCCGGAGGCAACCTATGTTGCCGGTTATACCTCGTGGCAGCGCAACTTTGACCGTCAGGTCATGAAGGGCGAAAAGGGCATCAAGATTCTTGCACCCGCGCCGTACAAGGCGCAGGAAGAGCGCGAGAAGATTGATCCTGTGACGCAGAAGCCGGTGATCGGTGCAGACGGAAAGACTGTCACGGAAACGGTCGAAGTCCTGCGTCCTGCCTTCAAGGTGGTCAGTGTCTTTGATGTTTCCCAGACGGACGGCAAGGAGCTTCCGGACATCATCGTCGATGAGCTGAAAGGCACCGTCGAAAACTATGAGGCGTTTTTCGATGCGCTCAGGCAGGAATCTCCCGTCCCCATTTCCTTTGAGGATATTCCGGGCGGCGCAAAGGGATTCTTCTCGCCGGTTGAAAGCCGCATCGCCATTCAGGAGGGCATGAGTGAAATCCAGACGGTCAAAACCGCCATTCACGAGATTGCTCATGCCAAGCTCCACGCCGTCAACCCAGACGAGAAAACTGCCCCCGAAGACAAGAAGGATCGGCACACCAAGGAGGTTGAAGCGGAAAGCGTTGCCTACACCGTCTGCCAACGGTACGGCATTGAAACCTCGGACTACTCCTTCGGTTACATCGCCGGTTGGTCATCCGGCAAGGAAACCAAGGAACTGAAAAGCTCTCTGGACACCATCCGCAAGACGGCGGCTGAGATGATCGAGGGCATTGACGCCAAGCTCAAGGTGCTGCTGGCAGAGAAAGCACAGTCCGCAAAGATGGAAGTCGAAGCTCCCGTAAAGGAAGCTGTTCCGGAGGAAAAGCCGGAAGTCCCCATTTACCGCGAGACGGCGAATTACGCCTATGAAGCCGGTGAGCTGGAGTCATATCGTGCTTCTCTCGCCGCAAACGTGGAATGCCGCAGAGCGATTGAGGCGGCAATCAGCACCAACTACGGAGATAACCGGCTGGATGCGGATGCTGCCGTGAAAAGTGTCCTTGAGCAGTTCTCTCCGGAGCGCGTCCGATATGTCCTCGCAAACTCCATTCAGCAGAAAGCCTTTGACGGGCGCATTCCGCAGCCTCTCAAGGAATGGGCGAAGACCGTTGAGGTCTGCCCGGAGAATGCCTCCCGCTTCCTTGTGGATAAACCCAATCCCGGACTGACGGCACTTTTCGTGGATGCGTTCCGTCAGCAGACCGAAGCTCAAAAGGATGTCACTTCTGAGAAGGCAACGGAAAGAGACCCGGAGGTCGTTGCATGGGAGAACGATGAGATCACCTCGATTGAGGTAAAAACCGTGGAGGTCAAGTCTCCCTTTGCTCCCTTGCCGGAGGAAGCAGCGAAAGCACCGAAGGCACACCGTCTGACTGCGGAAGAGAAGGAAATCAAAGCCGCAGTCATGGACACGCTCAAGGGGCAGATTGCCTATAACAATGACGGTATGCGGGCGTCCTATCGCGCCTCTAACCACTCCTTCAATCTGCTGGCACGGAACGGCGTCAGGATTGAGGGCAACACGGTCACGCAGAACGGTGAGCCGCTGTTCAAAATCCATCGCCGTCATGCGGCGCGGAAAACACAGGGCTGTTACCGTGAGCTGATGCCGACGCTGGAATACGTCAAGCAGGAGCAGAAGCAGGAAAAGCCCTCCATCCGTGATCAGCTCAAAGCTGCCGCGAAAACGCAGCCGGAGAAGAAGTCCCCGGTCAAATCCAAAACACACGACATGGAGTTGTGAGAAAGGAGAAGCATGAAGAAATACACAGACGTTGACATCGTTGCGGAGCTGCAGAAGCTCGTGGACAGTCATGTAGACAGCTACAAGGAAGACTTCGACATCGACAAGCGCATCATCCGCCGCGCCGCCGAAAGCCGGAATCCCGAAGACAAAACGCTGATGTGGTTCTGCCGTCCGCATGGAACGCACTGTCTCAACGAAAATCAGGTCTTTATTCAGGGGACGCGGGATCACAACACCTTCCGCTTTTATGCGGAACAGACCTACGACGAGTGCGTTGCCCGCGTCATTGTCCCGAAATCCGTCAAGCGCGGCAAGGTCTTCGGAGATGTCTTTGAGATCAACTACCGGGAACAGGCTGCAAATGTGGCGCAGAACGCGGTTGCGCCGGATCATGACCGGCTGACCTTCGCAGACGGCTTTGTGCTGGAAGCCCCCTGCCGCAGCAGCTTCGATGCAGCAATGGCTCTGGTCGGTGAGCATGGCGGCGTCAAAACCCACCAGACGCTCCCGAAGGACGCGGATGCTCTGGCGGAAGTGCTGTCCAAGCAGAAAAGCCGCCGTGACAGACTGCCGGAGGCAGAAAGGACAGAGGCGCTTTCGCCTCTGCCCGTTGCAGAACTCCGCAAGTACGAGGCAGTCAAAAAGGCGCATCCCGACGCGCTGGTTTGCTTTGCCCAGAACGGCTATTTTGAGCTGTACGGCAAGGACGCGGAAAAAGCCGCGCCCTTGCTCGGCACGAAGATCCTTGAGAAGAAGGTGCGCGGCAAGCCCTCCATGCCGGTGACCGGCTTCCGTGAAAGCGCATGGGTAGCCGGTTCTCACAAGCTCTGGAAGTCCGGAGCGGATGTCTTTCTCAGCAAGGACGGCGAGACCTTCAAGGAACTCAAAGCCGCAGATTACATTCCTGTCGGCGCGACGCTGAATGTGGACGGCATCAAGTGCAGAATTGACGCGGTTAATTTTGCCGCTGATGAAGTCCGGCTGACCAACATCGAGGACAAGAACCGCCCCATCCGCTTTTCGGAAAGCATCCAGTATGTCCGCTCGTATGTGGAGGATGCCGGTATTGCCGTCTATGACACCGTTCCGAAGAAGTCCGCTGCCCGTGAATCCATCCGCGACAAGCTGAAATCCGCGCAGAAAGCCCCGCCGCCTCACACGCCGAAGCCGCAGAAAAACAAAGGAAAGGATATGGAACTCTGATATGAAGAACTTTACCGTGGAAGAAATCAACCTGATGTGCTGCTTCAACACGTCCAGCCGCAAGCGGCTGATCGACGATATGAAGGGCGTCACCCTGAACGACATGGACGGCGAGATCGCAGAGCTGATGTATAAGACCGTCCGGAAGCTCGAAGCCATGACGGACACGGAGTTTGAGGAACTGTATATCATGCCGGACGGCATGATGGATGACTGAAAGGAGGATGCCTATGCCCGTATTAGACGGTGATTTTGAAGCCTTCGTCACGAACCTTGGCAAGTACAACGAGGGTATGCTGGTCGGTGAGTGGGTGAAGTTCCCGACAACCGAAGAAGAGATGCAGAAGGTCTTTGAGCGCATCGGAATCGGTCAGCAGGATGAGTTCGGTCAGCCCTACGAAGAGTGGTTTATCACTGACTACGAATGCCCGATCTATGGCGTTCAGAAGATGCTTGGCGAGTACGAGAGCCTTGATAAGCTCAACTACCTTTCCGCTTTGATTGACGAGCTTTCCCTGAGCGATCAGGAAAAGCTCGTTGCCATTATGGAGGCTGGCTGCGATGAGGTCAGCGACATCGACGATCTCATCAACCTGACGTTCAATCTGGACTGCTACGACATCATGCCCGGTATCAACGACGAATCCGACCTCGGCTATTATTACGCACACGAAGCCGGTATCTACTCTGAAAAGGATCTCGGACCTCTGGCAAATTACATCGACTATGAACGCTATGGGCGCGACATTGCGATGGATGAGCAGGGACGCTTCACCGACGAGGGCTATGTCCGTGTTGCAAGCGAACGCTGGGACAGGCAGTTTGACGGTGAGCTTGATGATATTCCCGACGAATACCGGATTACCGGCTCAGGAGAAGCCGCCGAGCATGACAGCACCATCGCTGTTCTTATCGTCGAGCCGGGAAAGGAGCCTTATGTGAAGGAGATTGACTCCGGTCTGGAGTCCTTGCAGCATGAGGTCGGCGGCTACATCGAGGCAATTTATCCCTACGAAGACCCGGTTGCCTTAGTCTGCAACGAGGAAGGCAAGCTGGAAGGTTTGCCCCTGAACCGCGCTCTGCGTGATGAGGACGGTGACATCTACGACGTTGTTGCCGGAACATTCTTGGTAGTTGGCTTGACGGATGACAGCTTCGGCTCTCTGACCGTAGAGCAGATGCAGAAGTTCTCCGACCTCTTCAAAGTTCCGGAGCAGTTTGTTAAGTTGGGCGATAAGATTGTTGCGATCCCCATGATCTCGAAGGAGCAGCAGAAGCAGGAAGCTACCGAGCAGCAGGACTTTGAGATGAATGCCGACACCTCCGGTCTGACGGTTGCCGGTCACATCGGGACGTGGCACACCATTGACCAGCACGAGGTCGGCGGTCACAGCTTTTACCTGATGGAGCATGACACCTACGGCGATGAAGCGGCTTGCATCATCGTCGATGAGCGCGGCAAGCTCGTCCTTGATGATGTCTACAACGGCTTTGACGATGACACGCTCCGCCTTCTTGACCTTGAGGTCAAGGAAGTGCCGGAAATGCCCGATCCCACGCTCTCCGTTCAGGATATGAAGGACTACGGCTACGCATGGGCTGGCGTTCTTCCCGCCGGTCAGGAGGCGGCTGAGAAGGCTTTGGAGAAGGGCTGCGAGGTTTACCGTCTTTATTCCGATAACACAGAGGGCTTGTGCGTGGATGCCAAGGAGATTGCCGATCATGCGGCAAAGGGCGGAATGCTCGGTATCAGCAAGGAAAGCTGGATGGCGGCACTTGAGAAGGAAAACTACCTCAAGGCAGCGGAGATGTCGATGGAGGATGACTACGGCATGATTGACGGGATCATCAACAACGGTCCGAAGGAGGACAAGACCGCAGAGGTCAAAGCCCCCGAAAGGGGCGAGAAGTCTTCCATCATGGACAGGCTCAAGTCTGCAAAGGCTGAAAAGCAGAAGGACTGCTACCCTCCCAAAAAGCACAAAGGAGAGATTGAGCTGTGAGCAGAAGTCAGAAGTGGCGGCAGGAGTGGTCGTTCTTCATCGGAGATAGCGGACGCCGGAAGTATAACCGCTTCTGCGTCCGCTGCGTCCATAGCTGCAAGCAGAGCTTCCGTGCGGATCTCATCGCCTGTCCGCACTTCTCCCGCAAGGCATCGCGGTGTAGACAGTTAGGGGTCGAAAAAGTCTGTGATTGCAAGCCTCAGAGCGACGAGGAATGACCGCCCAGTGTGATTATATTCCCCGCACAGTTCCAGCAATAGAGCGAGAATAAGTGTCGATTTCGGCACTTGTTTGAATGCCCGGAAAACGAACCAAAAGCCTCTGTCGATGCCCAGTTTGGGTGTCGGCAGAGGCTCTTTTTTTATGACATATTATGACATATTCAAAATAGCGGACAGCAGCTCTTGAACCTGTTGCCGGTATTCCGGCTTTATATCCGAAATACGTCTGGCAAGCGCAAGGGCTTCCGCTTCTGGCTCATCGGTCCCAAAGATAATTCGGTCCGCACTGACGCCCAGCAAACGGCAAAGACGCTGCAAGGCTTCAAGAGAAATACCGGAAGCACCACGCTCAATAGCGCTCAGGTGATTCGGCGTCATGCCAAGCATTTCTGAGAGCGTGTCCTGCGTATAGCCCGCCTGTTCTCTTGCCACTTGAATATTGCCGCCGATTTCAATATTGATGTCCTTCTTCTCTCGCATAGCCTCACCACCTTTGCATTTAGTGTACCTAACGGCGGTGTCATTATCCACGGTACGCCGTCGTTAATTTTACTAACGACAATGCGTTGACTGTCCGTGATGAGGGTGATAGAATGGAGTTACCTACCAAAAGAGTGAAAGAAGGGGTGTCATGTCGCGCATTATTGAGTTTAGAAAGTCTGCTCAAAAAGCTGCAAAGCAATCCGTTCAAGGCAAGACTTGTGCGTTTACCGGTCATAGACCGCAGAGTCTTCCATTCGGCTTTGATGAATCCGATAAGCGTTGTACTTCTTTGAAGTCTGTTATGCGGGATCAGATTGTAGCACTCATCGAGAACGAGGGTGTCACGCATTTTATTACCGGCATGGCTCTTGGCGTCGATATGTACGCTGCGGAAATTGTACTCGATTTGAAATCAAAATACCCTCACATTACTCTGGAAAGTGCAATCCCTTGTGAGACACAAGCGATCAAATGGTCTGTGGCTTCACGGGAACGGTATTATAATATCGCGGCAAAGTGTGACAAGGAGACCATGCTGCAACGGGAGTACACGTCGGACTGCATGGACAAGAGAAATCGGTACATGGTCGATCACGCCGATTATATTCTCGCAGTATGGAATGGATGTCCCAGCGGTACCGGGAATACCGTGAGATATGCCCACAAAAAGGGCAAGACCGTCATCGTCATCAATCCGGTTTCCCTTGATGTCACGCGGGAATAAGGCAAAAAAATCCCTTCTGAATCAAGCGTTGTGAAAACCGTGAAGTATTTCCCGATAGCGAATACCCATTGCACTGCTCAGTGATTATTGGAAACGTGTACGGCGTATGCTGCCCAGTGAACATCTCCATGGAACACATCGAATTTTCGCGGCATCGCAAAACGGAAAGTGTCACCTTATGGACAGTCCATTGCCGAGGGAAAAATAAATCGCTGGAAACGGGAACGCCCCCGGCACTGTGCGTCTGGCACAGTGTCGGGGGCGTTTTTCCGTGTCTTAGTTATGAGCCAGTTCATTTAGGAGCAGCTTTCGATAGTCCACATCCAAGATGCCGCGATGGAAGTCCATCAAACGGTGTTCGTCGAACAGCTTTTCACAGAGCTTGGTCAGCGGATGATTCATTAGCTTTGCAGAAATGCCAGTCTCGTTGAAAAACCTTGCCCATGTGAAGACCTCTTCTAAATCCTCCTGCCCAAGCGTGGCAGGAATGATAGCGTTGCAGAGACGGACAATGGGGCTGTCCGCAAATCGCTCTGCGACTTCCTCCGGTGTGCATTCATAGCGGTCACAGTCAAAGGAAAGCGCATCCTCAATTTTAAGATAATTTTCGGTTTCATCCCGCGTCAAGGTTATGGTGTAGTCTCCCATACCGGACGGCACATCAATATTCTCCATGACATCAAGCTCGAAACGGGAGCCGCCGATGATCGCTTCAAAGGAGAAGGACTGACAGATTACTGCTGGGTTTTTGTCTATCTTGTCCTCATTCAGAAATGACAGCGGATTATACTCCGTCAGTTCCCAGCCGATTTTACCTCTCTCTGTTTGCTCGGCAATCTGCTGGATCAGATGTTGTTCTTCTTCGTGCAGATTTTCATTGTACAACATGATACACCTCCGTTTTCTGATTGTCGTTTTTTGGGGGGCTGCTCTATGTTTCCGAAGAGACTGCCGTTTGTATCATCATTCCTTGGCTGAGGGCAGACCTTCGTAAAACTTCCTAAGTTCGTCCAAACTGCTTGTCCGATTTTTGATAGGCAGGGAGTCCCATGTAATGTCATGATAGCGTTCCGGCGGCTCGTCCCGCAGTCTTCGGTCGATAATGCAGACAATGCCGGTGTCTGTGAAATTGCGGATCAATCGCCCGATACCTTGCTTGAGCTTGATAATCATTTCGGGAACGCGGACATCCATCAGGGCATCCTTTGCGACGGAACACTTATACTCGATAATTGGATCGGGGACAGGGAACGGAAGCCGGAAAATGATGACATTGGAAAGGCTTTTTCCTTCAATGCTGATTCCTTCCCAATATGCACCCGTCCCCAGAAGTACGGAGTTCGTATCTTCCTTAAACTCAAGCAGCACCTTGTCCTGCGACGATCCCGGCTGCTGCATCAGGATTTTGTACGGAAGATTTTTCTCACTGAGAATGGAGTAGACCTCTTCCATGTCGGTCTTTGCCGTAAACAGCACGAGTGCCTTTCCATTGGAAATGCTCAGGATCTCAAGCAGCCGCTCCACACCCTTTTCAATGAAGGCTTCATGTTCTCTGGTCGGGTGCGGGAGATCGTCGCAATAGTAGATCATGGCGTGTTCATCGTATGGATATGGGGAAGGCTTTGGCTCGGATAAGCAGCCGCGATCACCAGCGGGAAAGCCGGTATTGCTGATAAAGTAAGAATACTGTTCTTCCAGAGACCCGCTCGTGGCGTTCGTCAGCGTGGCAGAGGTCAAGATGGTTCTTTCATCACCATTGAAGTATAGGCGGCTCACAATTTCTTTTGTGTTTTTAGGGCAATAGACGAGTTCCGTGTTGCTGCCGTGCTGCTCAATCCAGATCAGCATATCATCTATCCGGTCAAGAAGCTCTGAAAGGGACTCGCTGACGGCATCCAGATCATCAGAGGCAGCAAAGGAACGGTTGTTTCTGAAATCCATGCTGGAATAAATCTGAATGCTGGACGAAAGGTTGTGTATGGCGGCGTTCATCTCGGTAAGCAGTTCAATCGCACTGCCGCTTTGGTCAAAGAAAAAGCGGTCAGCGTAGCGCATATCCTGATCTGCATCGTCGATCTGCTTTTGAACTTGTGCTTTCAGGCAGTTATAGAAGGCGATGATTGCGCTCTCTGCCTCTCGCTTTTCACCGGACACACTGCTTTGGTCAGAGGGTCGCAGTTCATAGAATGCGCTTTTAATCATTCCAAAGAGCATACCTTGCCCGAAACGCTCCGTTGTGGCACTCCGCACCTTATCATCCAAGTTGTGCGCTTCATCCACGACAAGCAGATCAGCGGCGGCGTTAATCAGTCCGTCCTGCCCGCGTCGTAGTTTCATGAGATGCTGGGTAAGAAAGTCCTGATTGCACAGAACAACACCGTCCGTGTATTTTAACGATGCACGGACCTTGTAATACTTGCATTTCTTTTCGCAGGAGCCGCAATTCTTCATGCTGAACCGCTGCACGTTTACCTTGTCCCAGACGCCTTGCGGCAAAACCTCCGGGAAATCCTTGCGTTCCTCATACCCCTGCTGGATTCCTTCTTTGAGCGCGTCCGGTGGGTCTGCTTTCGGGTCACACATATACTCGTCTGCGCGTTTGTTGCAGAGATAATGGGTCTGTCCTTTTGCGAGGATGACATCTCTGTTCAGCCCAAGAAGGGGCATTACCGCGTGGACATCGCGCCAGAGCTGTTCTTGAAGCGCAATGGTCGAGGTTGCGATGATGACCGGCTTGTTCATGCGTTTGCTGTACAGCAGCACCGGCACAAGATAGCCAAAGGACTTGCCAATGCCCACGCCAGCTTCAATCGCAAAGTGCTGGTCGTTTATGAGGGCGTCCACAATCTCAAATGACATATCCTGCTGCCCTTCACGCATTTCCAATCCATGCTGCGGGGCTTCATCCCAAAAGAAGGTGCTGACTTGCTCACTCATGGAGTACAGCTCTGCTTTTCTGCGCTTTTTCCGTTCCTCCGATGTATTGAATCCAAAATAGAATCTGTTGTCCATCCACATTCCTCCCGGAATAGAAACCAAGGCTATCCGCGTTTCAGTTCAATGCTGACGTTTCCGTTCTCGTCGATGGTCAGCGTCATGTGCTTGATGTGCTTCTCATAGAACTGCCGCCGCTCTGCGGGAGACATTTCGATCCTCGTGTTTCGCAGAGCTGCATCAAACATATCGTTGACGTTCAGGTGAACGGAGTTGTCAATCCAGCGGTACATCTCCTTGAACAGTGCGTTTTTCTTGATGTCCTCGCTGTTGCCGGAGTAGAAGTCATCCAGATAGCAGTAGAATATCCCGGATTCTGCAAGTGCTGCCTTCATATCCGGTCCGCATTTTTCCCGCTCAATCATGACAAGGAATCTGGCATCCGGTAAGGAAGAGATCAGCCCCCAGTAGTCGGAATCGCTTGAGACGATGACGAAGGAATCCACTTGCTTCTGGTAGTGTTCCTGACAGGCTCTTGCGGTGAGCTTGATGTCTACCAGTGATTTGTTCTGCTTGATCCGCACAATCATGATATGCTCAACGGGAATGCGGGTGTAGTTTTCAAGAATCCGCCATGCCGTAGCGGTGTGTACGTCATCAAAGAGAATGATCGCCGTAATCTTTTGCATGACCTCATAATCAAGATTTTTGAGCGTGGCACACAGTTTGTACGGGTCGGAGTTTTCGCAGTCCACCACCAATACGGTTTTCTCGCTGTCATCTATGAAGTCGTAGATATTGTTTTTTACAAAAGCCCCTGCATCAGAGACTTTACTGTATTCCGTGAAGGCGTCGCAATGCCATTGATAAAGCAGGGTAGCAAACTTCTTATCATTATAGAGGACATTACCCTCGTCCATCGGTACCCAGTTGATATACATTTGATAGGGGTAGTAGGAGAGACTTGCGTAATAAATATCGGCAGCATCTTTCGTTCCGTCCTCTGTCAAACCGTTTGGCATGATGAACAGCTCTTTTATGTACGCCCAGTTAATCCAGATTGGAAAGAGGCTCTTGCAGTTGTTAATGCGGTCTGAAATCAGCCGGTTGATCTCGATAATGTGGTGGCAGAGCTTTGTACTCGACTTTTTTATAAAGCTGATTCCGTCATTTGAAAGCTGCTGCATACTGGAAGCCGGGATGATCTCTGGCATTGAAAGCAGCCCTCGATACTCCATTCGCATGATGTCATTTATTTTCCGGTAGTTGCGCTCAATGGCGGTGCGGATGATACATAGATTACGAATGATACGGGCATTTTTATCCTGTTCAAGCCGGTTGTATATCTCTATCTTCGGCGGCTCGTGTTCATTTTGGAAAATACGAAGCGGGACGCCGATCAGGTAAGCGACCTTTGACACAAGCTCATAGGTGCTGTCTTTGTAGGCAATCTGTTCTCCGGCATATTCGATTCCATTCAACATGACTGAATTGCCCATGATCTACTCCTTTCTCGTAGGGGAGTTAAGCGGTCATTACATTGTCCGTCCACATCTCACACTGGCTCATGACAGTCTGGACAGCATCATCCATACCCTCTGGCGGATATTTGTGTTTTTTCAGCAACCTTTTGACCAGGCGGCGCATTCCAGCTCTTGCGCTCTCTTTCTTTTGCCAGTCTATTGTCTGGTTTTTGCGAAGCAAATCTGTCAGTTCTTTCGTGATAGCAATAAGCTCGTCATGCTCGTAAAAGTCCTTGATTGCTTGCGGCTTTGTGAGGGCATCATAGAAAGCAAGCTCGTCCGCTGTCAATCCGAGTTTTTCACCCTCGGCGGCAGCAGCGGCAATGTCTTTCGCCAGCTTGAGTAATTCTTGAATGACTTCCTCGTTGGTCAGCATTCCGTTCAAATAGCGGTTCATTGCGCTCTGAATGATTTCGGAGAACTTTTCAGACTTGACAATATTTGTTCGACGGTAAACAGAGACCTGTTCGGAAATCAGTTTTTTCAAGAGTTCGACTGCAAGATTCTTCTCCTTCATGTTTGCCACTTCTTCAAGAAACTTCGGATCGAACAACGAAAACTCAGTCTGGACATCGGAGAAGAGGTTGATAACACCTTCGCTCTTGATGCTGTGCTTCAAAAGCTCGTTAATGCGCTCATTTACTTCCGGAAGCGTAAACTTCTTTCCGGTACCGCCTGAAACCAAGCGCACGGTCATTGTTCTTACGGACTCGAAGAAAGCTGCCTCCATGCGAGTTTGCTCGTCTACCAAGCTGCTGCACAGCGAAAGTGCCTGCTTGAGAAGCAGGGCTTCTTTGATAAACACATTCTGTGTCTTCTCATGGTCGGGAAGCTCGTACTCTGCAACACTCTTGCCGAGTATGAAGTTCACTCCGCCGCTGATGAGCTTCGCCCTGTCGAGGTCGCTTCCGGTCATGAATTTCTCATAACTGAATCCGTGGAACAAATCTCTGCAAATAGAGAGCTTTTCAAGGAACTTCGGATATGCAGCCTTGCTTACATCTGTATCACCATAGTTCTTCTTGTCTCTGGCAGTATAGTCGTTCATTGCCTGTTTCAGTGCAGCCGCAATACCGACGTAATCGACAACCAAACCGCCTTCTTTATCTTTGAAGACACGATTGACGCGGGCGATAGCTTGCATCAGGTTGTGTCCAGCCATCGGCTTATAGACATACATCGTAGCAAGGGAGGGAACATCAAAGCCGGTCAGCCACATATCCACGACGATGGCGATTTTCAGCGGAGAGTTGTTGTCTTTGAATTTCCGCGCCATATCGTCCTTATGAGCTTTGTTGCCGATAATCTCACGCCATTCTTCGGGATCGTTATTGCCTTGCGTCATGACCACTGCAATCTTTTCCGTCCACGCTGGGCGTAGCTCAAGAATGCGCTTATAAATCTTCATTGCTATGGGACGCGAATAAGCAACGATCATCGCCTTGCCGGTTAGGATATTCTCACGGTAATTCTCGTAATGATCAAGAATGTCATTTACCAAGGAATTGATCGTCTGGTCGGCACCGAGGATTGCTTCCATCTGACCAAGTTCCTTTTTGCTCTTTTCAATGACATACGGATCGGCGTTGTCAGCCATAATGTCATACTCATTATCGATCAGATGGAGGGTGTTCTCGTCGAGTTTCAGGTGAATCACACGGCTCTCGTAGTAGACGGGTCTGGTCGCGCCATCTTCAACTGCCTGTGTCATATCATAGATGTCGATGTAATCACCGAAGACCTCTCGTGTACTGCGGTCTTTTGTGGAGATCGGTGTTCCGGTGAATCCAATGTAGGTCGCATTAGGAAGCGTGTCTCTTATAATGCGGGCAGTGCCGATAACGGTTTTCGCCTCGACTTCGCCGTTGTCCTTCTGCTTGACCACAACCTTCTCATTGAGACCATATTGCCCACGATGCGCTTCATCAGCCATCACGATAATGTTCCGACGCTCCGAAAGAGCTTCGTTGCTTTCTTCAAACTTCTGCATGGTCGTGAAGATTATGCCGTTTGCCTGTCTGTTTGCAAGCAGTTCTTTCAGATTCTTGCGGCTCTCAGCGTGCTGCGGCGTTTGCCGGAGGAAGTCCTTGCAGCGGGCGAATTGTCCGTAAAGCTGGTCGTCCAGATCGTTACGGTCGGTAATGACAACGATAGTGGGGCTTTCTAACGCTTCTTGCAGATAATGAGCATAGAAGACCATAGACAACGATTTTCCGCTGCCCTGTGTATGCCAGAAGACGCCACCCTTACCGTCCGTCACGGTTGCGTGTTTTGTAGACTCAATCGCCTTTTTGACTGCGAAATACTGATGATACCCGGCGAGTATCTTGAAAGTATTCTGTCCATCCACATTAAAGCAGATGAAGTTTTTCACGATGTCAAGGAAGCGGGTCTTCTCAAACAGTCCTACAAAGAATGTGTCAAATGATGCGTGTTGCGTATTCTCATAGCTGCCGTCTGTTGTTTTCCACTCCATAAAGCGGTCTTCGCCGGACGTGATTGTACCAGCCTTTGAAGTGGTCAAGTCGCTCATGACACATACCGCATTATAAATGAACATAGAGGGGATCTCATACATATAGTTCCGGAGCTGGCGGTATGCTGCGGAAGCATCGGTTTCTTCGCGGGACGGAGACTTCAACTCCACAATGACGAGTGGGAGACCATTGACAAAGAGAATCACATCTGGTCTTTTTTCGGAGTTCTCAATGAAAGTCCATTGATTCGCAACTGTGAACTCGTTACTGGCAGGATTTTTGAAGTCTACAAGGTAAACAAGGGTAGAGCGTTCTTCACCCTTGTCATAGTATTTTACCGGGACTCCGTTTTGGAGGTAGTCCATAAAGACCATGTTCTTCTGCAAAAGCGTTCCGGTTTCAAAGTTCTTGAGCTTATAGATTGCCTCCGTCAGAGCGTCCATAGGCAGGCTCTTGTTGATCCGCTGCAAGGAAGGTAGCAGAACATCCTCATAAAGCGGCGAGTGATAATCGCGCTCCACGTCCGGTCCATAGATATAGTTATAGCCCAGTTCTTCATTGAGAAGCTGCAAGACAGCGTTCTCGTAATTTGATTCTGTAAAATATCCTGCCATAGTTTGTCACTCCCTTTTACGCCAGACTCGCCCCGAACTGATCCAGCGTGTTTTCTGCATCTCTGTCAGTGACGGGCTTATTCATCGCTTTTTCAATTAGGTTTAGAAGGCTTTTTGCTCTGTCGATGAAATAGCCATTGAAGTCATCTGCCTTCAATTCTGCATAGTTGATAAAGTGCGATTCCACCCGTGCTTGCAACTCATTCTCGGTCAGTCCATCAACCTTCTTTAGAATTGCCCCCAGATACTCACTCGGCGCATTTCCGCCAATCGAGCGGTTGGTGGCTGGAAGAATCGGGGTCTTGTTAATGATGGAATTATACCGTTCGCGCTTGATGCCCATTTTCTCGCAATATGCTTCGGGGAATATATGGTGAATATCCGGAGACTCAAGCATACTGTTTACAATGTCAATCGTCGTGTTGTTCATAAAGTCACGACACTTCTCCTTGTAAAGAAGAGCCATTATACCTTTATATGCCGCGCTCAAGCGAGTTTGAAGGGTTAGCAGCCGCGTAGAAGAAAAGACTGCGCTGTTAATCGTGTGCATTGCATTCGGACGTCCATTGACCTCTTCAACCATGTCCTCAATGTCATAGGCATAGCGGGTTTCGTTCGCACCGCCATACATCTCACCCAAAATCCCGCACCAATACCACCGAGAAAGAGTTTTGATTGTGTTTGGCTCATTGCATTTGGATTTTCCGAGAACAGCGCAGATTGCCGCAAGTGGAATCAACTGCGTTGTATAGGGCAAATCTCTTTGACGGAAAACGCACTGATCACGAAGAAGAAACTCCTTTGCGATTTTGAACCCAGACAGCACTGCATCCCGGTTCGCTATGTACGATTCATAAGGAAGTCCCAGAACATCTTTCTTTTTGCAGGAGATTGTGTTTGTCTTTCCAGACTGCTTGTTCAAATAGCTTGTATAGAGACAAACCGTTGTCAGGAAGGTAGTCTCATCAATCCCATCGAACAAGTCTGTTCTCAGCGTGTCACCGAAACCGCAAATTGTATTTCGACACTGCACCCAGTCTTTTCTCAGGTCAAAGTCTCTTGTGGCATAAGTTGCGGTAACAAGCTCAAACACCGTGAGAGGAACACCGCCAGTATTGACGTTCTCAAACACCTTGCACACTGCCTCTCGCGGCGTGGACTTGTCCAGTGTAATCACAGGCAGCTTATACCCGGAAATTGTATTCAGCACATCCGCCTGAAAACGCTTGAACTCGTCCATTGCTTCCGGCTTCATTCCATAGTGCGTCATGTAGCCCATGAACCAGTCCATTACGGCATTGCTATCGAACACAATATTGACCGGAAACAACTTGTTCTCGTATTCATACTCTCTGGTTGAGAGGTCGAGCTTCACATCACGGTCAAAGTTCTCTTTAATCTTGCGGTCTTCGGGGATGGACAGGACTGCATCAAAGCGATCCTCATCATCGTCAAGGCACTTCTCCATAGAGAGGTAGTAGTACCGCTTAATCGCCTTGCCTTTTTCCGTTTTGGTAGAGACCGGCTCTTTTGAGGATGTTGCCTGATAGATGGAAGTAAGCCGCTGCTGACCATCGAGAATCAAATGCTCCGGCTTTACTGAAACACCCTTCACACCCGTAATTGTACGGTATTTGAATTGGATGTCCGGATTGCCGTATTGCAGCCGCATGATTGCACCCATAGGATAACCCTGTGATAAGCTGGCGATGATGCCTCTAATCCGGTTATCATCCCATGTCCAGTCACGCTGAAACTCCGGCAACTGCATTGAGCCGGACTTAACTTCCGCTAAAAGCTGACTTAGGTTTGTATCAAGAGATTGTGGTGAAATAATCACGTCTGCGCCTCCTTCATTGAGTTTTACTGATCGGACGAGCCCAGTCTGCTTTCCAAATCTGAAATATCGCTGCGGATGGAAGAGATGTCCGACTCAATATCGTCAACCCGCTCGGATAAAGAAGCCTGCTGACTTTGAATGTACTCTATCTGTGAGTATAAGCCGCGCACTGCCAGAATCAATTCTACCTTCAGCCCCTTATCATCGAGGGAGAGAAGACGGTCTTTTTCAGCCTGTATCTTTTCCGCCTCCTGTTGAAGCCGCTCTTCCTCACGAGCTGCTTCTGCTGCGGCTTTCTCAAGACGAAGCCGTTCCTTTTCAAGCCGCTTTTTCTGGCGCTCGTCTTTGCTTCTTTTCAAGCTCTCCTGAACTTTATCAAACATGGTATATCCTCCATATCAGGTAAACGATAATTTAGCAGCTTAGAGATTGACGGCAGAGACATCAATCTCGCCAGACATGAGCTTAGGAAGCAGAGAGTCACGGATCGCTTCTAATCGGCAGTTTTCTTCGTAATTGGCGCGGATTAACTCATCTATCGGATGAGCGACAGCCTCAAACTGATCGATTTCAGTTACAGGAGGAATATCAATCGGTATGGCATTGAGTGCATCCCTATTGATGGAGCCGAAGACTGTACCCTCGCCATTAAAAACATCAAGCTGAGACCTGAGTGCAAACATAGTATAGAGAACAAACGAACTGTGACCAGTTTTACTATGAATAGCACCTAAGCCGCGCCCAATGCAGCATCTCTCATACGCTACATTGAGATCACCCACGGGAGCGCGGACGCTGAGAAGGACATCGCCAGTCTCAGCCATGCGTTTAGGTTCGGTGGTAAAAAGCCGCCGTTTGGGAAACCGAAATCCAAATTCGGCTCGTCCCTGATAGAAAACCTCGCCAACACCGTCTTCGTTGTAGCTGCTGCCACTCGGAGACTGCCCCATTGTGATGGCTGCAATGTCACTGAGAGTTCCAGAAGTAACATTGTTGTCGGAGCTGTTAAGGAACATTTCAGCATACAATGCCATCGCTTGCTGCTGTAAATTATCGTTTAGCTTTTGGTTGTTCTCAATTTTATCATCCAGTGATGAGAGAACAGCGGCTATCCGTTTCTGGTTGTTCAGATCCGGTAAGGCGATTTCGACCTCTCCAAGAAGTTTCGTATTGATAGAAGGCATGGTCGCGCCTACTGCAATATTCCGAACAAACTGCTTGGTTTCTTCTAAACAGAAATAATAATATAGGTACAGAGAATCAACCAGTTCAGTTGGGCGGACTCGTAAGCAACGTCCCGAGAACATCCATCCGTCGTGTGATTTATCAACATAGGAACAGCGGTCAACAGACCCAACTCGGCTGAATACAATATCGCCAGTTGAAAGAGTATACTTAATCAACCGCGCTTTATCGCTGTCGGAGACTCTGGGGAGATTTTGCTCGGTGAATACTCGGTTCCCAAGATGTTCAACAGTGACAATAGGGGTTCCGGTTTCAACGTAGTCTTCTTTGTGGAGTTGGCTTCCGAACGGACCAGTCTGTATGTCTGCGATGGTTTTAAGTTGCGTCATCCTCATTTTCATCCCATCCTATCCAATGTATTTTCTATGTGCCAGCTTCACATTCTGTTGTTTCACCATTGCATAGTGCATGGTGGTGTCGATTTTCTGATGCCCTAAGAGCTGCTGGACTTGCTCTATGGGCATTCCTTTGTCTATGGCAGTAGTAGCCAGTGTGCGCCTGAACTTGTGAGGGTGAACCTTCGGGATATTCAGACGCTTTCCCAGTTCCCGAAGGCGTGTCTCCACTCCACCGATCATCAATCGGTTAAAGGGAGCTTTCAGGGAAACAAACAATGCCGGGTTTTCATCCGTTCTGCCCTCAAGGTAGTTTTGAAGGTGGATCTTCGTCCTTGCGTCGAAGTAGACCAATCGTTCTTTATTGCCCTTGCCGACAACCACACATTCGCGTTCGTTGAAGTTGATGTCCTCGCGGTTTAGCGTGACCAGCTCACCAACACGCATTCCAGAGGAAGCCAGAAGATCAATCATCGCCAAGTCTCGTGCCGTTTTGCAGTTGTCACGCATCAGCTCCAACGCTTCATCGGTGTAAGTGTCCTTGACCACCTTTGCCGTCTTGACTTTATGGATCCGGCGTACCGGGCTTTTCACAATGAAATCCTCATCTTCAAGCCATGAGAAGAAGCTGGACAGGATCCGGCGGATGTTGTCTATGGTCACTCTGTTCGACCTACGCTGAACTTGATAGCTTGTCAGATAGCGGCGCAAATCATCTGTGGTGATCTGTTGTACAGCCTTTCCGACTCCGGCAATCAGAGCCTCAATCGTCTTCCGGTAATAGCTCAGGGTTTTCTCCGAGCAGCCTTCGATCCGTTTTGCCGTGATAAATGCTTCGACTGCATCTGTTTCTTCTGCTGGAATTGAGCCACTATCATAGGTGATCGTTGCCCCTTCCAATGTCTCAGCCAATGCATCCCGAAGGTGCATGAGCTGTTCGTTGTTGAGATACGGCAGCATTTTTCGCTGTATCTCCGTGATGAGTTGTTCTGTCATTGTCGTGTCTCCTTTCGAGGTAAGAGAACGACATTCAGTGGCAGTCCCTTTTGTAGAACTCTCGCCACTGGTGAGAGTTATTCAGACGGTAAACGATAATTTACAGCAGCAAGCAGCCGCCTTGTTTGAGTCGTGGTTTGTTAATTATGATCCGTGGGATGGAGTGCAGCCCTCCGAGTGGGAAAATGCTCCTTTAGGATCATTTGTTGAGATCAAACGCGGAGGATCGCCTCGTCCAATTCAGGACTTTTTATCGGATTCAGGGCTTCGATGGCTCAAAATCTCGGATGTAACTTCCCTGAGCAGTCCCTTTGTACTTGAGATCAAGGAGCATATCAAGGAAGAGGGGTTAAGGAAGACTGTTTTCCTCCATGCTGGTGAGCTGGTTTTGTCTAACAGCGCAACTCCGGGTATTCCCAAAATTCTGGATGTCGATACTTGCATTCACGACGGTTGGCTGTACTTCCCAAAGTCAGAGCTGTCAAAGTATTATCTCTACCTGTTCTTCAAGCATATTAGAAAAGAGTTGGTAGCTTTAGGAAACGGCAGCGTGTTTACCAATCTCAAGACCGATATTTTGAAGGCGTTTCCGGCAACTAAAGCGGATGAATCAACACTAAAAGAGTTTGATGCCTTGGTCACGCCTTTGTTTGATGCTATGCTCAATGCAGATAGAGAGAACTTCAAACTTGCTGCAATGAGAGATGCACTTCTTCCAAAACTCATGTCGAGTGAGATTGATGTCAGTGAGGTTGAGCTTTAAGCCGCTAAATTATCGTTTA
>CDYJ01019051.1_pt1 | contig 22837 bp, 10 predicted proteins | sample 557501 | NCBI WGS metagenome assembly CDYJ01 (sample SAMEA3182079, study PRJEB8094) | gut metagenome | biome: human; feature: gut; material: Stool; isolation source: human stools | place: Canada | collected 2012-11-20
CGTATTCACACATAATTTCCTCATTTCTAACGGCAGGTATCGTTAGCCGCTGTATCTGCAAACAGCTGGACAGAGATAAATAACCAACAACCAGCCTAAGTTACTCCTCTTCAAAAACAGAACCCCCAGGAAGCTGCAACTCCCTGAGGGTTCGTCTGTGCATCATTGGAACACATTCGCTTTTCTCTGCTGTGATTATATTACGCCATATAATTAAAAATGTCAATATGCTGTTGACTCTTTCCAGCAGGAAGGAGGTACTCACATGGACAACATAATAGCTTTCCTTATCTCAGTCTTGGCAGGTATCGTTGGCCACTTTATCTGCAAATAGCTAGACCGGAATAAATAGCAACAGCTAGCCTAGGTTATCCCAACCACCAAGTATTTCCTATATCTTCAAAAAGCCTTATTCCGTAAGCGTTATATTAGAATTTCCCAGCTTTAGAGGCTTCCTCAATACTAACCGCAATCGCCACCGTCATACCAACCATTGGGTTATTGCCGGCACCGATAAGACCCATCATCTCTACGTGTGCAGGCACGGAAGAGGAACCGGCGAACTGAGCATCTGAATGCATACGTCCCATTGTGTCAGTCATACCGTAGGAAGCAGGACCGGCTGCCATGTTGTCAGGATGCAGGGTACGGCCTGTACCGCCGCCGGATGCCACGGAGAAATACTTTTTGCCCTTCTCTACGCATTCCTTCTTATAGGTTCCTGCAACCGGGTGCTGGAATCTGGTTGGGTTGGTGGAGTTACCGGTAATGGAAACATCCACGCCTTCCTTCCACATGATAGCAACGCCTTCTGTTACGTCGTTAGCGCCGTAGCAGTTAACCTTTGCGCGAAGTCCCTCGGAGTAAGACTTTCTCCACAGCTCCTTAACCTCGCCTGTATAGTAATCCATCTCTGTCTCTACATAGGTAAATCCATTGATTCTGGAGATAATCTGTGCAGCGTCCTTTCCTAAACCGTTCAGGATAACACGCAGTGGTTTCTGACGAACCTTGTTTGCCTTCTCAGCGATACCGATAGCGCCCTCAGCAGCAGCAAAGGACTCATGGCCTGCCAGGAAGCAGAAGCAGTCGGTCTCTTCTTCCAGAAGCATCTTGCCCAGGTTGCCGTGTCCTAAACCAACCTTACGCTGGTCAGCAACAGAACCTGGAATACAGAATGACTGAAGGCCCTCGCCGATAGCTGCTGCCGCGTCTGCAGCCCTTCTGCAGTCCTTCTTAATAGCAATAGCAGCACCTACTATGTATGCCCAGCAAGCGTTCTCAAAGCAGATTGGCTGGATTTTCTTAACCTGATCATATACGTCCAGGCCTGCATCTTTCGTAATCTTCTCAGCTTCTTCAATGGAAGCAATGCCATAGCTGTTTAATACAGAATTGATTTTGTCAATTCTTCTCTCATATGATTCAAATAATGCCATCTTCTTATTCCTCCTATTCGGTCTTCATCATTCTTTACGTGGATCGATAATCTTAACAGCGTCAGCAACGCGGCCGTACTGGCCCTGTGCCTTCTCCCATGCTGTGTTAGGATCGTCGCCCTTCTTGATGAAATCAGTCATCTTGCCAAGGCTTACGAACTGATAACCAATGATCTGATCGTCTGCATCCAGTGCAATACCGGTTACATAACCCTCAGCCATCTCCAAATAGCGGGGACCTTTCTTCAGGGTTCCATACATGGTTCCAACCTGGGAACGGAGGCCCTTTCCTAAATCTTCCAGACCAGCTCCTACAGGAAGTCCATCCTCAGAGAATGCACTCTGTGTTCTTCCGTATACAATCTGAAGGAACAGTTCTCTCATAGCTGTATTGATAGCGTCACATACCAAGTCTGTATTTAAAGCTTCTAACACAGTACGTCCCGGCAGAATCTCTGCTGCCATAGCGGCGGAGTGTGTCATACCTGAACATCCGATGGTCTCAACCAGGGCTTCCTGGATGATTCCTTCCTTTACATTCAGTGTCAGCTTGCAGGCACCCTGCTGAGGAGCACACCAGCCTACGCCGTGGGTCAGGCCGGAAATGTCTTTGACTTCTTTTGATTTTACCCATTTTGCTTCTTCCGGAATTGGAGCAGCGCCATGATGAACGCCCTGTGCAACTGTGCACATCTCTTCTACTTCATGTGAATAAATCATGTGTTAAAACTCCTTTCAAAAATGAATTTGATCAAGTACAGTGCCCATTCGTTAAATTTATCACATCATACTTGGTTCTATTCTCTCACAAAATCCGACATTTTACAAGCATATTTTTTTGATTTTTGCCCCCTAAACTTTGGTCCTGAACTTTACCCCAACCGGCGCCTATGCCTTCATCCTCTTCATGATATGAAGATAATACACAAAGAAAATGATTCCTTTTACAATACTTGAAATAGTCAGTGCCCACCAAATGCCGTTCAGTCCCATGGCTGTTCCTCCCAGAATCACGGCAAGCGGAATGCGCGAAGCTGTGAGGATAATGGTTATGACAGATGCCTCCATCGTCTTTCCCATGCCGGACAGGGCGCCTACGGTCATCAGCTCCACGCACATGAACATTTCCGAAAAACCAATAATCCGAAGATAATCAGCTCCGGCCGGTATGACCTCTGCCTCATGAATAAACAGGCTGAATATGGGCGCCGCTCCAAATATGAGAAGGCAGGTGGTAAAAATGCCCCATATAAACATGATGGCAGATGCTGTCATGTAACCTTTCTTTACCCGCTTCAGGTTTCCCGCGCCATAGTTCTGCCCGACAAATGCATTGATAGCTGTCCCAAAACCATCTGCCGTCATCCAGGATATGGATTCAATCTGGCCGCCTACTCTCTGGACTGCAACCGCCGTATCCCCCCATGCAGTGACGAACCTGGTAAGGACCATAGAGATTCCGCAGTACAGCATACTCTGAATTGCTGCCGGAAATCCAATCCTTACCATGGTTTTAATATTAGATAAAGGAGTGGGAATCCAAACCCGCATCTGGGATGCCAGTACAGGGTCCCTTCTCATAGAAATAACCAGGACCAGAGCCACGATGAACTGGGCTGTCACCGTTGCAATGGCTGCACCGGCCACTCCCATGCCGGGAATTGGCCCCAGGCCGAAGATAAGCAGCGGGTCCAACACAATATTGGCTCCCATGCCGATACAGTTGGCCACAAAAGGAGTTCTGCTGTTGCCGGAAGCCGTATAAAGACCCGTCAGTGTCTGTCCAATAAATGCAAAGAGAATAAGGCCGCATGCGATTCTCAGATACACAATTGCATCTTCCACCACCAGGTTTGAATTAAGATGGAAAAAGTCTATCAGAGGCCCTGCAAAAAGATTTGTTATGATTCCATACACAGCAGCCAGCACCAAAGCCAATTGCAGGGCTCCCTTTCCGTACTGGACCGCCTCCCTGCGGTTTCCTTCTCCATAGGCATGGGCAGACTTCACCTGGCCTCCCATCCTGGCCAGGGTTGCAACGCCGGAGGACAGCCAGGTATACATGGCTGCCGCACCAACCGCTGCCACCGCATCGCTTCCCACCATACCAATCCAGGCCATATCCGTCAGATTATACGCAGTCTGGACCAGAGACGTGGCCATGATTGGAAGGGCCAGCTCAGTCAGAGATGTGAGTATATTTCCATTTAGTAAGTCGATATTCTTTTTCACTAATGCCACCTATTGTCATCGTATTTGCATAAAGCTTCTATTACTATACTATCTTTCTGCTTTATATGCAATATACATGGCGCAAGGGTCAGCGTTAACTTTCTGTATTTGACTTTTTTGGTTCTTCTTGGTGTAAGTGAAAAGTCAGCCATACTGAGAGATTCCGTTACAACAGATCCCTCTCCTGCATAAAACCCGAAAAAACACCGGCTAACATCCTCTAAAAATACTTATTACGGATGTCACATACCGCGCAGCAGCGCCTGCACAATCAGATATTGGTCTTTGCCATAGCAGGTCGAAAGCGTTATAAGCTTCTCATCCCCTCCCGGAGTGATTCCTGTTTCATAGAGGGACGCTGCCCCCATCTTCTCAAGATAAGGCAGCCACTCTTCTTCCATAAAGTTAGTGCCGTAGGCTCCGGCATCGCTCTGATGGCGGATCTGACATGAAAAAACAGGACATTCCACCCACTTTCCCCTGTAAAATATCTGTATAACAGGGTTTTCCCGGAAAAAAGCTTCCTCACCATATTGTTTCAAACCTGCAAACATGCTTCCGTCCTTCATATTATGTCCGTACAGCACCGTATTGTCCACAGCCAGGGGAACAGCCGAGGAATCGGCAAAAACACAGCCTGTTATATGCTGTTCCTGATAAAAGTTATGATTCAGATAATACTCATTATCTTCATGCCTCACCACCGGGTAATCAATGTTAGTTCCAGGTACAGCCAGCCAGAACTGGTATTCCGGATTGATGGAAGCAAGGGCTTCTTCATTTAAAGGAGATTTCCCATCAGGACTTTCCTCATCCGTTTTTTTCTCTGCGTCAGAATTTCTCCCTCCGCCAGCACCTCTCCCCTCATCAACATCTCTCTCCTCACCAGCTTCTCTCCCCTCTCCAGCTTCTCTTTCCTCCCCAGCCTCTCTCTCCTCACCAGCCTCTCTCTCCTCACCAGCCTCTCTCCCCTCACCAGCTTCTCCTTCCTGCCCCCTTCCATATGCCTCGTCCTGCACCATACCATATATTCGGCGCCCATCGGCATAATCCATTCCCATCTTCACCAGAAAATGCATGCTGAACACAACGCCCGCAAAAAACATGAACATAACCGCCGCCATGCCATAAGGTCTGGTATTCTTTATCATAGCCAGAACCATAGCTGCAATCAATGCCACAAAACAAATCCCGGCTGCAGGCACAGTTACTCCCATGGAAAAAAATGGCTGTACATTATTTTTAATAACATACCTCTCATCAATCCCCGAATCTCCAATCTGTCCGCTCTCTTCATCCCCTTTGCTGTCATTCAAAAATGCGTTCCGGCTTACCTCCCCTCCATAAACCGCAGTGCAGTCCGCGACCATTTTGCGTCCAAGTGCTGTCAAATTCCGGCATAGCACTCCATCACTTTCATATACCCCGCCATTCCACTGAAATTGGTCAATTCTATACGCTTCTGAATCCAGGCCTGCCTGTCCTAAAATTTCTGCCTCATAGTCCATCAGGCTCTCCCTAATCTCCTCCTTCTGTGTTTCAATCCTCACACCGCCAACTTCATAAAAACCTGCATCATAATCCCTCACCTTTAAATCCAGCCGAAATCCGTCCTCCCAATGCTTATCAGAAAAATGATAACTCACAAGGGGCAGAAGGACATTCCGCTCCTTTCCCGATATCTCGTCCCTGGCCAGTACCCAGGCGGTTTGCGGGACAGGTTCTATGTTTTCCATGGAGGAATATACTATTTTCCCTGAGACAGATATACTATCTGTTTCCTCCGCCAGAACATCAAAAGCCAGATAAACTGTTACGGGTATCAAAACCAGAATAAATATCACCCATTTCCTGCCCTTACTCCATTCCCTCTTCTGTTTCATACACAGACACATACTGAAGCCCGCCATACATAAAACTGCCATTGCGGCGGCCGCTGCCACGGGCAGGTCGTCTCCGGTCCTTACTGTATCCCTGGGACCGGATCCAAAATGATATGTCCCTTTTCCAAACCGGCTGCCGACTTGATACACAGCAGTAATACTTCCAATTTTCCTGACCGGCGGTTTTTCCTTCCAATTATATATGGTTACGCTTCCCTGCATCACTGTTTCGCCCTGTATTCTCCCCTCTGCATCCATCGTAAACTCATATACCTTATCAGACCTCTTATACCCCAAAGGGGCTTCTGTCTCACGAATCACATACAGGCCCGGTGTTGCCAAACGGCAGGTAAATGTACCATCTGCTCCGGTTACGGCTTCGGTTATAGTTCCAGCCACAGATCCGTTTATCCCCTTGCCCGTATTCTCCGGCTCCTGGTCCCAGACACGGTTTTCTCCCTTCCCGATCCTGAACCTGGCTCCCATAAGAGGCAGACCGCTGTCTCCATCCAGCTTTGTAACCGTAAATTCCAGTTCCTTGTCCACAACCTCATATGCGCCCCTTATGACATCACTTCCATTGACGGTAAAACTGAATATGCCGGGATTTAATGCATATCCGTCCGGCGCCTTTGTTTCCCGGAAGGTGTATGTACCATTGTCAGGCCTTCTTATGCGGAATGTTCCTGTACTGTCGCTGACAGAGGTACCGATTACACGGCCCGTCTGGTCATAAAATGTAAATTCTGCCCCCTGGAGTACCTTTCCTGAAACATCTGTTTTCTTAAATGTAATGTATTCTGCCTTTGGTCTCGGCCTGTTTCCCCCGCCTCCGCCGGATGAGGATGCTGTCTGGTTCTCAAACCTGAATACCTGAACCATGTTATGCAATTCATTCCCGGCCTTCTGGTCCATCTCCGGTCCTTCTGTCCCTGACCATTCTTTTACCACGATTTCCCTGTCCTCTGTTCTCTCATAGCCGGATGGGGCCTGAAGTTCGTGGATGATATATGTGCCTGGTTTCAGACCGTAAAACTGCTGCCCCCTTCCCGCCTCGGATGTCCACTCCCGAATCACCCTTCCATCAGACTTATCAATGAGCTGCAATCTGGCGCCTCCCAGGAGTTTTCCTGTTTCTGCCGACGTCTTTTCTACATCTATAATGGTTGTATAATTGCGCATGACCAGATGGGGAATCCCGGTCATACCATCACTGATAGTAAACTCAATGGGCGTTTCCTGCAGTTTATATCCCTCCGGCGCCTTCACCTCAATCAGACGGTATTGTCCTTCACTCAGGTTCTTTGTATAATGCCCCTGCCTGCCGCTAACCCATTCCTCCGCTGTCTCCCATCCGGATTCTGTCCTGCGTTCGATTCGCAGCAGCGCGCCTTCCAGCATTTCCTCCGTATCCCCGGACAGCTTATCCGTGATTACCCGGTTGGAATCATTGGTGGGGTTATATTCCCAGACAATGAGGTCTGTCAGTTCATTCCTGTAATGAAACTGGAACTCATATGGTTCAAGTGTCAGCATGTGTCCTGGAGCTGCCTTTGTCTCACTGCACACATAGGTATAAGGTTTAAAATTTCCATCCCGGTCCATGTATCCAATGGGTTGCGGTTCAAACTGCGCCTGTCCCAGCTGGTCCGTGGTCACGGTACCGCATATGGCGCCGGTTGTCTGGTTCACAAGGCAAAACTCAGCTCCCTTTAATTTTTCATCCGGCTTATCTGAATCGCTTTTTATGATACGGAGAATTCCATCCGGAATTTCATCTGTCATTTCTGTTTTTTGCAGGACCTGGCTGTCCGCAATGGTAAAGGGAATATCTACAGATTGCAGGAATCCGTACGGGGTTATTATCTCCCTGAGTATATAATCACCTTCCGGGATATACTCCAGTGTATGGGGTTTTAAATCTCCCGGCTGGAAACCGGCAGGGATAAGCCCCTGTTCCCCATCCTCCTCCGTATATCTTCCATCCAGCCCCGAAATCCATACCGCCTCTATATCCTGATATTGTCCGTCTTCTGAGGGCTGGTGGAGCACAAGAGGTATTTCCGATACATTTCCCTTTTCATCCACCGTATACACAGCAAGTTTTGCACCGTTTACCTCCTTGCCGCCGGTAATATCCACCTTGGAAACCTCCAGCTTAAGAGGCTTATCCCCCATCTGAAAATATTGTATCTCTTCTAAGTGTCCTGTTTCTTCTATATTAATAAGTATAGGGTCCGCTGTGGCATAGCCCTCGGGATTTTCTGTCTCTGCCAGCACATAATTTCCTACAGGCAGATATTCCAGACGCACGGTGCCTTGCTCTGTATAATAATACCGTCCCTGGTATGTGCCGGGAATCTCCCGGAAGTCATAATCATACTTCATAATTGGATGATTTCCGCCTGCGTCCGGGACCACGCGGCCAGTTGCTGCCACATCCTGCCCGTCCTTATAGGTAGCGGCCCGGAAGGTAAATATCCTTCCTGTCTCATCGTACCTGGGAATTCCATGTTCCAGCACCGGAAATCCTTTTTCATCCAGTATGGGCCGGTATAAAGTCAGGTATGCTTCGCTGTCCCCGTAGATTACATCACCATTTCTTGTGTCATATTTCAGAATATCTATGGATGTAAAATCATCCTCCATCTCAAAGCTCTGTACATCCCCTGTTTCCAAAACGTCAATATTTACGGCCTCAGACTGAACATAACCCTGTTCATAGGGAGAAATGGTTTCCTCCAGCACGTAATACCCAACAGGAATGTGGTCGATCCAGTGAGGCTTAGTTGTCGTTGCCGGCTCCCCATGTTCATCCAATTTTATATTTCCGTCATCATCGTACTGATATCCGCTAATCCATGAAGCATAGACCTGGCCTTTTTTGTATGTGCCATCCTGTTCCCTGTGAGGGCTGCCGTCACTGTCCAGACCGGCCCGGTACAGGGTCATGACTGCTCCCCTTATTTCCTTCTGCGTCCGCACATCCAGCTTCGCAAATGCGGTCTTGGTAAATTCATTCTGCAGGAAATATTTCTGCACCTGGTCTGTATCCTGAAGTACAAGCCCCATATACATGGCCTGGATATATCCCTGGTCATAGGGAACTCCCTGCTCTTCCAGTATATAGGATCCAAAGGGCAGGCGGGCAATCAAATGTCTGGCGCCGGAAGTTTCCTGAGTTCCATTAGAATCCATACTGCTGTCTGTTGTCCAGGACTCATCCTTTGTCACTACATTTCCGCTTGTATAATAGATGGGCAGGCCATTCTCATCATCCACAGTTGTTTTGTTGTCATAGATGGTTTGTCCATTTTCATCTTTTAATACCTGTATGGATTTGACCAGTATCTTATTTCCCTCATCATCCGCCGTGTATGCCAGCATACGGCCATAATCATCATAGACATATGCCATGCCGGTAACGGAGTCCGCAAAGCACAGCGGATTTCCTTTTTTATCCAGTACCAGCAGTTCGCCCGTATCCGGGTCCTCCCTGGTATCCACCTGAGTCAAATCATGGAAATACAGATTTACAGGGTCATTATCCACAATAACAGCATCCCATACATCCCACGATGCTGTATGTGTTTTCACGGCACCGCCCGGACTGTTTTCCTCTCCAACCACGCGTATTTCCTTATGGGTACCGGTATTTGTGTCCGTGATCCTCGTTACCTTGCCGTCCTTGACAGAAGCGCTTACCCCCTTATAGACATGTTCCCCTGTTTTTTCAATTTCCATGGCATGGTACAGGGACAAGACTGCGCCGGATACGGAAATGTCAAACCGGATTCCCCTGCCTGTAAAGGTACCGTCCAGCCGGTACAATGGTTTTACACCGGACATTGCCTTAAGCTCCTTCTCCGCACCCTCCACTATATGTTCTGAGTATTCGTCAAATGACTTGGTCACGTATCCATCCCACTGCATTGTCTTCGGATTGTAAGCAATATCCCTTACGTCCCCCCGTTCCTCCAGCTTCTCTTTACGGCCGCTTACCTTATAAACCAGCAGATCTCCGGCATCATTTACCGTGACATCCGTCTCAAAACCTCCGCTTGATTCCACCCTGCCCTGGTCATCGGTCTTCTGAAGAATATTCTGGTTTCCCACCAGTGAATCTCCGTCCTCCACCTTGTGAATTTCCATCCTGGAAGGATAGTCCTCCACCTTTATCCGGCTGACCGTCCTGGTACGGACTTTATTGGTGCTGCCGGCCACCGGAATGGCGTACTGGTATCTCACAGCTGTTTCCTCTTCCCACCCATCCGTGGTTCCGTCTGCGTTTCTTCTTTCCCTGTAAAATGATACGTTGTCCGCATATACTTCAAAGGCCACCGGACGGCTCTTCTCATATCCCTTCGGGGCCTGAAGCTCTACCAGCACATAGACGCCTGCCCCCAATGGTTTATATGTCTCTATGTATCCCACGGGTACCTTTTTCACCTGACCGTCAACGACCAGTTCCCTGATGGTGGAATATGCCCTGAAAACTCCTGTCTCATTTCCCTCCTGGTCTTCCTGCCTAATCAGCTGGCTTTCATCATACTGGGGAATCCCATCCTTATCCAGGCGCACAGGCAGGTCGTCCGTGCTCCCATTGTTCTTACCTACTCTCGGATACAGGATCCTTCTTCCGTCTGCATCCGCCACAGGATTTCCCTGCCAGTCCACCGCCTCGCCGTACAGCACATTTCCGGACCCTGTCACGGTGCCCATTCCCTCTTTTTCCACCTCTCTCTTGGCCGCATATATTTTAAACAATGCACCCTCATGAATAATGGAATCACCTGTCTCGGAATCCAGTTTCTCAATACGGAGTCTGGAATTAAAATACTCATCCTCAAAATCCTCCTGGGCAAACGCCACGAAATTAAAATCCCGGCCATTTCCGGAGGGAATCAGCGTCTCCACATTTCCTGTGTCCGGGTTAATTCTGTCCACCGCAGGGGGAAGCACGGTCCACGGAACCAGCATAGAGGCAAATTTGCCGTCAACAGCGGTCTGCATCCCTTTCATCGTTGCCACCTGGTCCCTGACCTCCCGCTGTCCGTCCTCTGTTTCGTAGCCGTCGTAGATTACCCCGTTCATTATTCCGGCATCCTCGCTCTGGGAGGTATATCCGGCATAATATCCCTTTACAGTATCATTTCTGCCATCCATGTACTCTTCTTCATAGGGAGCCTGGGACGTCAGGCTGCGGCCCGGCCGCATATCCTTGTCCAGACCATATTTATATATCTCAAATTTCCCATCCTGTCCATTGGCCTGTATGATGTGGGTCTCCTCATTAAACCGTATCTTATATTTACGAATCAGGTCATCCGGTGTGTCTGTGCTGTCATACCGGAAATAAGGACTGCCTGTCTGATAGTTGACATCTGTTTCCCCTGTGCCTTCATCCTGGCCGATATCCGGCACATAGGGAAGGGTTATTTCCCTGGGATAGTCCCTGGTAAAATGCCGGTTAGCCAGCTCCCGGTCCACATCCGCAGGAACCTGTTCCACAATAACGTATGTGCCGTAGGCAAGCATGATGGAATGATTGAAATAATCATCCTTCCCATTCCTGGTATTGCATTGCAGCGTGGTCACATCACCATCCGCCCCTCCGCCTACATCGCTGTCCCAGGCAATAGCCAGCCTGTTATCCAGTCCGGAAAAAACAGACAGATAGCTTCCGGCCTCATCCGCAGCCCGAAGAAGGGCCTTTTCGTAGGCTGTATCGCTGTTAAGCCCAGGTTCCGCCGTAAGAATTTCCGCTTTATAGGCATCTATATCATAGTAATCCACAGCAAACTGCTGTATTGCCTCCTGGGGCTTTTTCCCTTTTTCCACCTGCACTGCCGCGTACATGGCATCAAAGAATTTCGTGTAGTCATAGCTTCCGTCCTCTTTTGTTTCCAACAGCCGCTGTCCGCTTCCATCCCTGGGAGGAAGAAAAATTTTCTGGACATCTCCTTTGAAATCCGCTGTCCCTATATCTTCTGAAATGATATTGCCGGCACTGTCCACAAAGATATTTTCCAGGTTACTTTTCAGATATGCCTTGAATTTAAACTGATTCAGCAGCTTTGCGCCCTGGGAACTGCTGCCTCCGTTAAACAATCCCAGCAGCACGGTCAGCGGGTCATTGTGAACAGATCCGTACGTATTTACTCCGTCATAGGATGACTGGGAAATATCTTTTGTGACCTTTACGGACTGCTTTATAACTCTCTGCAATACCTGCAGCGGACTGGAACCAGTGCCCGCTTCCTGTACCGGCTGATTCTGCCCTGGATAATTCAATGCCTGGAATACAACATAGCTTCCTTCATCCAACGGAGGAACCGCAGCCAAGGCGCTTACCCCGGCTCCTGCTATGTCTGTCAGATACTGGCTGTAAGGCAATTCCTCCCCTTCCCAATCAATGGTCTTCTCTCTTGTCACTACCCGGAATTCCGTATATTCCGGCTCCGTCCTGTCCTTCCAGTCTATGGTATTCTCCACATGAACCGCATAGTATCCCGTGGCCCAATCATAGACAGCAGAAACCGGCTCAGGCTTATCCGTTTCGTATGTCTCTGTCCTGTCCTCATACTCATAGACCCGCTCCATGAGAGGAATGGGATTTCCCTCTCTGTCAAGGACAATATCCCCTTCGCTGTAAGTCTCATACAGCGGCTGATACACGGTTTCGGCCGCAGCTTCTATATCACTTCCAAAAGGAATGACCTGGTTTATTTCCCTTTTTTCTTTTATTGATGCAACGGCGCTTTTCAGGCTGTATTCACCCTTTTGATACTCAATCCAGTAACCAACCTTCCCGGCAGGTCCCCCTGTCACCTCTGCTGTCTTTCGGACATACAGCTTACGGTTCACAAAATCATAAACCGCAGGGAAGCCGGCATGGCCCAATGAATAATCGTGACGAAGCAAGGCAAAAAAGCTGCCCTCCATCTCATATATATCCTCCACATACCCGCAGTCAAAGAAGTTATGGACTGTGTACCAATCCATGATTTCCTCTGCGGCCTGAGCATTGGTCTGACCCGAAAGCCGGATTTGAGTCCATGGCGAAATGTCTGTAACCGGTCTGTATCCAAGCTGTCCCAACATGCCGTTAACCTGTTCTGACAGATAATTGGGTTCAATGGCCTGCCCCCATTTACTCATATCAGCCGGTACAGCCGTACCGCTGGGATATGGGGCTGTCCGGAAGCGGTAGGGCAGAGTCTCCCCATAGGGAGTCCGCTCCCCCGTGTCACTGTCTGTAGCAGTATCCAGCCGGATAATGGGATTACCGTCAGCCCCTATCTTATACTCCCCTCCTTTTGCCGTCTGATAGACAGGACTGCCCTGCTGATCTACTTTTGGCTGAAGAGAACTGCCCAAAACCGCCTTGTACGTCTTTGTCTCTGTCCCGGTCCTTATTTCATAAAATTCCGCTCCCTGTGGATATCCGGTCAGGATGATATCATATCCATTTTCAGTTTTATAGCTCTCCACTATAAAATCATTCCAGGAACCGTCTGCATCCATGGAATTATAATCGGACAAACCTCCTGATATGCGGGCCTGCCCGGCCTCATGGATCCTGTTTACTATATCCTGGGTGCGGTTGCTCTCCTTTAAGGAAATGCCGTTGACAGATAACTCATACCCCTCTGACCTGCTAAGCTCCATCACATAATAACTGCCCATAATAAGGGGCCGCCCAATCCACTGGTCTTCATTGGAAAGCACATAATCAGGATAAACAACTGTACCAAATCCTTGGGCCGAGGAGGTGACAGAGGAACCATTATATAGATTCTCAGGTCCGGTGGCATTCTCCGGTGCGATTATAGTTCCATCATCACTCAGCCGGGTGCCTGGTTTCTCCGTGTACGCCAGGAAAGAGGCATTTCCCTGTTTATCCGTGGCTGCTACGGCTGTCAAATCATTCTGATTATAAATAGTACCGGATTTTCCATCCGGGTGAATGATATCCTGGGCCGCAAACAGTCCATAGACAGCACCCTCCAGCGTGGCATCCCCCTGGGTCAGTCCATAACTTTTATCCCCGTCCGCGCGGTACAGCTCCAAATCTCTTTTATTGATATGCAGCCTGCCCTCTGTCCGATGGTCCCACACCTTAAAGGTGTAAAGAATCGTATCCGGTTCCCCATAAGCCGATACATCCAAGGCTCCCAGATCATCGTCCATAAATGACGGCAGGGATACTGATATGGTGTCGTCGTCATCCTCTTCTCCGGAAAACAGGGATCTGATAAACCGCACTGCACGGTTTCCTTCCTCTTCAGGTTCTTCATCTCCGTTCCCAGTGTCTGCCTGGAAATACGCAGCCATGCCAAAGGACGGTGAAATCGGATTTCTGGCATATTCGTATTCTTCATAAATTTGGCTTTGACCGCCATCCTCCTCATCCCCATCACGTTGACTGGTGCCGTCCTGATTTTCTATATGAGAATTCCCTTCAGCCTCATCCCGGATATCCGCAGTTTCTGTGGTGCTGTCTTGTATCTCATGCTTTTCCTTGTCTGTGGTGTTGTCTGTGGTGTTGTCTGTGACGTTGTCTGCGGTGTTGTCTGCGGCGTTGTCTATACTGTTTTCTGAGCTGATTTCTATATTGATTTCTGTGTCTGCGTCTGCTTTACCATTTGTGTCTTTATTTATTTCTTCATTCATTTCTTTTTTTGTATCTTCATCTGTTTCATACTTTATATTTTCATTTGCCGTATCTTCTGGTTTGTTTTGGGATTGATGTTTGGAATTAACTGTGTGTTCTTCTGATGAAATGCCGGAAAATAGAATGGTTTTTCCATGGCTTGATTTTAATAGAATAGGGGATGCGGACATGGAATATGATTGGACCTGAAGGTTTCCACTTTTCTGTTCTTCCTTCTTTTGGCTCCCACTGTCTTGATCCTCCCTATATGAAGTTTCATTTTTCTGACGGCTGTCTCCTGTTTTTTCACTTATAGAACCGTCGCTTTTTGGGCCTCCGCTCCCGGTGTTCTCTGGCCCTGTTCCTTCACTTCCGGTGTTCCTGGCCTCTGGCCCTGCGCCTCCATTCCCGGTGTTCTCTGGCCCCGCTCCTTCACTTCCGGAGTTCCCGGTCTCTGACCCTGCGCCTTCACTCCCGGTGCTCTCTGGCCCCGCTCCTTCACTTCCGGAGTCACCGGCCTCTGACCCTGCGTCTCCACTCCCGGTGCTCTCTGGCCCCGTTCCTCCACTTCCGGAGTTCCCGGTCTCCGGCTCTGCGTCTCCACTCCCAGAGTTCTCTGTCTCTGTTTCTCCCCCTTCGGAGTTTCCTGTTTCTGGCCCTGCGCCTCCACTTGCGGAGTTCCCGGTCTCTGTTCCTCCGCTTTCCTCATCCTCTTTGTTGCCATCCTCCGGATTTTTTTCCGTCAGCTCTCCATCTTTCTCCTCCTCACCTTCCGGATTTCCATTGCCGTCCTCATCTTGTCCTCCGTCTCCGGATGTATCTTCTTCCTCTCCCTGTGTTCCATCTCCAGACTCCTGTTCTCCCGCACTGCCGGAAGTATTTTCCTGGTCCCCGAAAATGCCGCCGGCAGCTGCTCCGTCCGCAGGAATCTCCGGTTTCTTTTTTTCCTTTTCATCTCCCCATAAACTGAATATGCTGCGCTGTTCCCCAAGCTCCATCTCCAGGGCATCCGGAACCGGATATTTGTAAGCTCTTCTTTCCCTCATTGCCGCCACGTAAGTGTACACAGGCTCCACTGCCTTTCCCACAAAAGAGCCTGGCCTGTATACAGCTGGCCGCGCGCTTCCTCCCGCCTGGGCGGCTGACAGTACAATCGTTTCTATCTCCTTGTCATCGTTGTGCAGTCCATGGAGAATATATCCTGTCCTGGCTGTCTTTTCCTGCAAATGGTAACTGTATTCCAATTCTATGAACCGTTCATACGTCTCATCCCGATCCGCCAGCATGGCTTCCATAGCCGAAGTGTCCTGTTCTCGGTTGTCCTCATCATTGTTCAGGGCATGGAAATCACAAGTGGCTGCACACAATTCCTGTTCTGCCCTCCACTGTCCGCGAAGCCGGTTATTTTCTTCGTCACAGCTGCAATCCTCATCCTCCTCATGGTCGCACTCAGTCCATTCCGGTGCAGGATGACCCATACAGTATGTTTTGCTGTAATTATAATATCTGGTATCGCTATGCCTTGCATATCCATCCGGTTCCGTGGTCAATATATCACAGACATAATCGTTTTCCGGTTCCGGCGACATGCAGTTTAAGTAGACCTGCCCGCTGGTCCCATCTGGTTCACCTTCCTCATATCCCTGTTCATTTACCTGAGAAAAATCAAAATCCTCCCACACGTTGAACACCGTTCCCTCTAACGGTTGATTCGTCTCAGCACAATATTTCTCCAAATCAATGTTGTAATTGCTCTGAAAAGTTTCAGAATGGCGGTATAATTCCAAATCACTGCTGCCCGGCAGAACCGCATCTGTTCCAACCGAAAAGGAGACAGATGCCATGGGCCGGTTAAAATCCAGCCATCCCAACTGCTTCTGAAGGTTTTCAGATGCAGCAGGGGTAAAGATATAAGCATAAAAACGGTTTTCTATGCCCTGGATCTGCGCGGACAAAATTGTTCCCTGGGGCTCCTGGTTTCCATTGTACTGAAATGTCACACTTCTGCCATCCGGCGCAAGTTTATATGACCACTGATTATCCGGAAAGGACCAGGAAGTGTCCTGAAGCTGCGGACAGCTGCTGATATCCAGTGTAAGCTCATAATGCCCGTCTTTCAAAGTCATTTTTTGGACAGAACCAGTCCACGCAGGAAGGGAAGAACTGCCCGTCCCATTAAACTGGGCTTCCCCCTCCAGTATGTGAGCCTTCATTTCCTCATAATAGACCATAACCATGGGATCCCCATTCATTACTGCCTGGAATTTTTCCATGGCCTGCTTCTGCAATGCCCAGTTATGTTCATATCCATTCATGCATCCCCAGTAATAAACCTGGACTACCCCGTAGCGCGCCGGAACATAATAGTTGTCCGATACCAGCCATTCATAGGCAAGCACCATGGACAGATAACGCTCAAATGGCCCGATGACAGGAACCGGCTTCCCCGGCTCCACATAATATTGTTCGTATTTGGCCGGACTTCCGTCCGGCAGTTTGTGGCCTTCCTGTATACATAATGCAGGCAGCGCCCCAGCCCCTTCACCCACCTGGTAAATGTTCATATCCCGGTGTGTCCTTCCGAATGCATTCAGATTCTTCCCCCGGAACACCTGGCGGTATGGGTTTAAATTAATCAAATCCCCGGCTCCGCTGGTGGTCCGTATTGCTGTACATACCAATACTGTTGCAAGGAACAATGCCATCATGCGTTTCAGTGTCCTCATTATCCTCATTTTTTCTCCTCCGGTAAAAAACCTTATACTACATGCCTTTGACGAATATCTGTGAAATATAGATATATCCGCCGCTCTCACAGACACCTGCCCCTGTCTCCGTCCATCTGTCATCCAGCAATTGCTTCTTATGGCTCTCCGAATCCATCCATTTTTCGACCGCCGCCTCTGCAATCATTTCCATACTGTCCCTGGAATACAGCTTTGCCAGGTTTTCTGCGGAGGAATAACGTTTCACGGTTATTGCCGTATCAAACTTACTTTTATCGGGACGCGTGTGACTGAAATATATACATGCCTCCTCTGCCCTGGCAGCAGCATTTTCCATTAATTCCTGATTAACAGATAATACGTTTTCCCCTCTTTTCTGTCTCTCGGCATTGACTAATTCAATAATACGGTATGCTGATTCATCTGTTGAAATATCTTCTGTTGAGGTTGGGTTAGTTCTCTGATGTTCCGGTTCTTCTCCGTTCCATGTTCTGTTTTTACCATTTATCCGGTTTGCCATATCCGTAAACTGTATGTACTCTGTTTCCGACATATTTATCTGCCATGTTCTGTTATCTGCTCCGGCCATCTCCTCCCTCTGGATCACCCCATCCATTATCCAGGCTCCTTCTTCATTTACCGGCTGTCCATCCGGCGCCGTGGTATCTGAAATCATGTATCCGTCCGGGCCAAAATAATAATGTTCCGCCATTCCGTCCTGATTGCCGTCCAGCCACTGCCAGCAGTTCTCAGGATAGCTTCCAATGTCATTCTTCCACCGCCACCCATTGCCATCCTGCATCCACTGACCGGCATAAACCGGCATTGCTGCCATGATTGATAACAGGACCGACAGGACGGGTACTGTAATACCCTGTCTGAATATTCGGTTGATATCAATTCTCTTGGCGGCCTTCTTTTTAACTGTTTTCTTTTCGGTTGTTTCTCTTCCCATTATGTTACTTCCCCTTATATCACTTTCCGCAATTTTTCTTCCCGCTATTTCACTTCCTGCTATTTCACTCTTCGTTATTTCACACCCCGCTATTTCACTCCCCACTATTTCACACCCCGCTATTTCACTTCCCGCTATTTCACTTCCCACTATTTCACTTCCCACTATTTCACTCCCGTTATTTCACTACCCGTTATTTCACCCCCTGCTATTTCACCCCCCGCTATTTCACTCCCCGCTATTTCACTCCCCGCTATTTCACTCCCCGCTATTTCTCCTCCAATTAACTACCCGTTATTTCACCCCCTGCTATTTCACCCCCCGCTATTTCACTCCCCGCTATTTCACTCCCCGCTATTTCTCCTCCAATTATTTTCCCCCAGTCTTTTCCCCATCTCTTAATTCCCTATCGTCATGGCCTGTCCTGTCATCTTTTTTTCAGCCTATTCTTTTTCAGCCCTTTCACTTTCATCTTTTCCTCTCCGGTCATTTTTTTCCGGGCCACATCTCTTTCAGCTATCCTGTTCTCCTCCTCCCACAAAATCCCATTTTCTTACTTACACCTACATTTTCCTTCACATAAAACAGCACTAAACATTTTTCCTCTCCCTAATCCATCTGAAATTCCATCTCCCATTTTCATCCTCCTCCCTGCAATCCACACCGCCCCCGCAATAACAGCAAACCGAGCCTCACAATACATAAATGCGGATCCGTCCCCCATTTTTCATCAGCAGATATTTCCATCCGCGCCCGGTTATTAACCAACGTACAGCCAAATCTTATAAAGACCCATGGTTTGGCCTCATATCAGCTGGAATACCGGTTTTTCTCCGCCCGCTGCTGCTGTTAAGTTTATTTCTGGCGGTTCTCCCCCGTCACCATCCGCATACACCACCTGTAAAGGCAGAGGAATTTTCACCCTTTTTAGCTAAAATGAAGTTTCAAGGCGCGCAAAATAATATGATTCAATTTTCAAGTACAAACAATCCCTCTGATTTTTCAAGAATATTGATTAACGAACACAACTGACTACTGATAAACAGTACTGATTTTAAGAAACTTACAGATATAATCCAAACACACCGCTGCATACTGAATAAAGCAATAAAACACGCATCACCACCTTTTTTAATCATCCCTACGTGAAAAACGGCTGAACCAGCCAAACGATCATGAAACTGCTAATAAGAATCCTGCACAGAGACTTCCGTGCGATTTTATATAGAATATCATATATACCCTTAAAGCGTCAATACCCAACTCATTTTTATTTCTCTCCACAACTCGTTTTTATTTCTCTCCGCAGAACTATTTCTCTTCTGTTTTCGCGGGAGAAATGTAAAAGTAAAATCCGTTGTCTTCCACTCCTGCTACCACTGCCATCACCACACTTCACCAACAATCCACCCACCAACACCCCATCCCCACCACAGCCACACATACCAAACTCCATAAACCACACACACCATCGCCCAATCCACCACTACAAAAAAACCGGCATCCAGGCTCTTCTGTCCACAACAGACATACCCCGGATACCGGCTTTCTATATTTCAGATACTATATTTCAGATACCATATTTACCTATTTATTTCCATTAAGGTATTCATCAATTCCTCTTGCGCCTGCGCGGCCTGCCTCCATGGCAAGGATTACGGTTGCAGCGCCTGTTACGGCATCGCCGCCTGCATATACGCCTTCCTTGGTGGTCTTGCCGTTGCTCTCATCTGCAATGATACATTTCCACTTGTTGGTCTCAAGGCCTTCTGTGGTGGAAGAAATCAGTGGGTTTGGAGAGGTTCCAAGGGACATGATGACAGCGTCCACATCAATGGTGTAATCCGATCCGGCAACCTCTACCGGTCTGCGGCGGCCTGATGCATCCGGCTCGCCCAGTTCCATCTTGCGCACTACCATTCCCTTAACCCAGCCGTTGTCGTCGGTCAGAATCTCTACCGGATTGGTCAGCAGATTGAAGATAATTCCCTCTTCTTTTGCATGATGTACTTCCTCCACACGGGCAGGCAGCTCAGCTTCGCTTCTTCTGTACACTACATGCACCTCTGCGCCCAGACGGAGTGCTGTTCTGGCAGCATCCATGGCAACGTTTCCGCCGCCTACAACTGCTACCTTCTTGCCCAGGTAGATTGGCGTATCGTAATCATCACGGAAGGCCTTCATCAGGTTGCTTCTGGTCAGATACTCGTTGGCAGAGAATACACCGTTGGCGTTCTCACCTGGAATTCCCATGAACTTGGGAAGTCCTGCGCCGGAACCGATGAATACGGCCTTAAAGCCTTCCTCATCCATCAGCTCGTCTATGGTCACGGATTTACCGATGATAACATTGGTCTCAATCTTAACGCCCAGTTTCCTTACGTTGTCGATTTCAGGCTGTACCACGCCGGACTTTGGAAGACGGAATTCAGGAATTCCATATGTAAGCACGCCGCCTGGCTCATGAAGGGCCTCGAAGATGGTTACTTCGTATCCCATCTTTGCAAGGTCGCCTGCGCAGGTAAGTCCTGCAGGGCCGGAACCGATTACAGCTACCTTGATGCCGTTGGTTTTCTCTGGCTTAGCCGGTACGAATCCATTTTCCCTGGACCAGTCTGCCACGAAACGCTCCAGCTTTCCGATGGAAATAGGCTCGCCTTTGATGCCGCGGATACATTTGCCTTCGCACTGGCTCTCCTGAGGGCATACACGTCCGCATACTGCGGGAAGGGCGCTGGATTCTGCTATGGTATTTGCTGCATCCTCAAATTTTCCTTCTTTTACTTCTGCAATGAACTTTGGTATATTGATGGCAACCGGGCATCCCTGGATACATTTTGCATTCTTACAGTTAATGCAGCGGGAAGCTTCTTCCTGGGCTTCTTCCTGGTTATATCCCAGACATACTTCCTTAAAATTCGTTGCCCTCTCCTTTGGGTCCTGTTCCCTTACGGGTATCTTCTTTAATACGTCCATTATTCCTCACCTCCGCAGTTTCCGCATCCGCCGTGATGGGTAGCACCCTCACGCAGCCTTAAGATGGCTCTGCCCTCTTCTGTCTTGTACATCTGCTGGCGCTTCATGGCCTGGTCGAAATCTACCAGATGGCCGTCAAACTCAGGTCCGTCCACACATGCGAACTTCACTTCCCCGCCAACGCTTACACGGCAGGCGCCGCACATTCCTGTGCCGTCCACCATGATTGGGTTCATGCTGACGATGGTTGGGATTCCCAGCTCCTTGGTGAGCTTGCAGACAAATTTCATCATAATCATAGGTCCGATGGCAACACAGACATCGTACTTCTTGCCCTGGTTCTCCACCAAATCCTTGACAACGTCGGTTACCATGCCCTTGCGCACATAGGAACCGTCATCTGTGGTAATGTAGAGGTTTCCTGCAACAGATCTCATTTCCTCTTCCAAAATCAGCATGTCCTTGGTCTTGGCGCCTTCCACCACATCCACGTCAATGCCGCGCTCTTTCAGCCATTTTACCTGTGGGTAAACAGGCGCGCTTCCCACGCCGCCGGCTACAAAGAGATAACGTCTCTTCTTTACTTCCTCCAGGTCATCCTTCACGAATTCGGAAGGCTGTCCCAGGGGACCTACGAAATCTGCGAAGCTGTCTCCGGCCTTCAGTCCGGCCATACGCTCTGTGGATGCTCCCACAATCTGGAACACGATGGTTACCAGGCCCTTCTCACGGTCGTAGTCACAGATGGTTAACGGGATTCTCTCTCCTACTTCGTCCATCTTGACAATTACAAATTCGCCTGGTTGACAGGCCCTGGCTATACGCGGTGCTTCCACGTCCATCAGATATATCTTATCTGCCAGGCATTCTGATTTTACAATCTTATACATGGTTCTCCTCCTAGTAATATATACTCGCGTCCTCAGCTGGATTTCGCCGCGCATCCGGACGTGACATTCATTGTTATTCCACCCGGATCTGGTAGCTCTTCTGCCAGTTTTCCCATCCGGGCAACGATATGATTCCCCTTCTGTCCTTCAATTCCCCCTTATATCCATCTGATGCGCAGATACCGTACCATGGTTCCAGACATACAAAGGGATGGGTGGCCTCCATTGTCCATATTCCCAAATATGGGAAATCGCTGCATTCCAACGTCACATAGGGGCTTCCATCCACCATCAGGCTCACGCTGCTGACCTGTGCTTCATCAAACATATATGTAAGAGCTGTATCGAAAAATCCTTTTGTCAGCGGCACCCGGCCCTCTGACAGCTTCAAATTTCCCTGAAGTTCTTCCTTCTCATAGCCGTTCGCATTAGGCGCAAGATAATGGAGACAATCCGTAAACTGTCCCTCCCTGCACCCTCTCCGGTTAAACTCAAAGGTGAAATCGTATATGTTTTTCCCTTCCGGCACCTGAAAAGCAGGATGTCCGCCCATCATAAACAGCATCTCGCCTGAATCCGTATTGGCAACCTTCCACATAACCTCGATGGTTCTGCCTTCCAGCCTGTGACCAATCTCCACCTCGAAATGGAACGGATACTTTTCATATGTCTCCGGCGTGTCCTTCAAACGGAACCAGCATTCGTCCATATCACAGAGAAGAGGTTCAAAATCCATATCCCTTGCAAAGCCGTGGGGCGTCATGCCGTATTCTTTCCCATCATGGACATACGCTCCCTCATAACATTTTCCCACAAACGGAAAAAGCACAGGGGCGTGTCTGTTCCACACAGACGGTTCAGCGCACCAAAGCACTTCGCGGTCCGCTTTCTTGTCATAAATCCTGGTAAGTTCTGCACCGCGGCGGGCAACAGTAACTAGAAGCTCATCATTTTCAAGTGTAAATAATGTTCCATCCTGTTTCACTATATATTCCCCCGTTCTCCTGTTTTTTAAGAAGCTTGTGAGAATTTACCCTCGCACAAGCTTTATATTAACATTTTCTGCTTCATGTTACAACC
>CDYJ01015647.1_pt1 | contig 21674 bp, 19 predicted proteins | sample 557501 | NCBI WGS metagenome assembly CDYJ01 (sample SAMEA3182079, study PRJEB8094) | gut metagenome | biome: human; feature: gut; material: Stool; isolation source: human stools | place: Canada | collected 2012-11-20
GCGGCCATGAGCCGCAGTTCCCCACCCGGCTTCCGCCGGGCGGGGGCCCCGATTTTTTATCTGCGCGGGCGAACTGAATTCGCCCGGCATCAAGGTTTTGCCTCCGGCAAAACGCTTGTACGCGCCACCCGGCGCGGGCGGCTCATCCACTCGCTAAACGAGGTCTGCTTATGAATTCACTGCGCATCATAGACGCCTGCATGGAGGAACACTTTGCGGCCATGAGCCGCATTCACGCCCGGGGCTGGCACGCCGCTTACCCCGGCCACGTGCCCGACGACTACCTGAGGGACGTGATCACCGAGGATCACTGGATTCCCTTTTTCCGGGAGGACTACGCCACCGGGCGGTGCCGGGGCCTGTTGCTCTGCGACGGGGATACTCCCGTCTGCTGCTGCACCTACGGACCGGTGCGGCTGGGGCCCAGTCCTCGCCAGAGCGAGGGGCTGGTGATCCACGGGGATGCCTACCGGGGCTGGGGGGAGATCATCTCCTTCTACACCGACCCCGCCTGCACCGGCCGGGGCTACGGCTCGGTGCTGATGGAGGAGGCGCTGCGCCGTCTCCGGGCCGACGGCTACCTCAACTGCTACGTCTTTGTCCTGCGGGAGAACGAGGGGGCCCGCCGCTTCTACGCCCGGCACGGCTTTGCCTGGGACGGGACGGAGGAGCACATTCCCTTCCCCCACGACATGACCTGCGTGGATCTGCGCTACACCAAACAGCTATAGCCGCACGGGCTGCCACGCCGTGCGGCAGACGGGTATCGAGGCGCGTCCTCGGTACCCGTCTTTTTTGATCAGGAGGAATTGCTTTGCAGGAAAACAAGATGGCAGTCATGCCGGTGCGCCGGCTGCTGCTGAACATGGCCTGGCCCATGATGCTGTCCATGCTGATCCAGGCCCTCTATAATCTAGTGGACAGCATGTTCGTGGCCCAGCTCAGCTCCGACGGGTTTGTAGCCCTGGCGCTTGTCTACCCGATCCAGACCCTGATGATCGCCGTGTGCGTAGGCACCGGCGTGGGCTTCAACGCCTTGCTGGCCCGCCGGCTGGGGGAGGGCCGGCCCGACGAGGCCAACCGGGTAGTGGCCAACGGCTACTTCGTCTATCTGGTCTGCTGGGTGGTCTTTCTGGTCCTGGGGGTGGGCCTGGCTCCCGTCTTTATGGAGCTCTTCGCCCCCGGGCAGCCCCAGGTGATCGACTACGGCATCCAATATCTCTCCATCGTCACCGGGGCCTCCGTCGGCATCTGCATGCAGTTTGCCGGAGAGCGCACCCTTCAGGCAACCGGCAACACTGTGGGCCCTATGGTCATCCAGGGCATCGGCGCGGTAATCAACCTCATCCTGGATCCCTTGCTCATCTTCGGCATCGGCCCCTTCCCCCGGATGGAGGTGGCCGGCGCCGCGCTGGCCACTGTGCTGGGCCAGGTGGTGGGCATGGTGGTGGGGCTGTGTATGGTGCGGCGCAGCTCCATCGTGCGCCTCTCCTTCCGGGGCTTCCGCCCGGACAGCGCCATCATCCGCACCATGTTTCGTGTAGGCGTCCCCGCCATCCTGGTGCAGGCCCTGGCCACGGTGATGAATCTGGGCATGAATCTGATCCTCCCCCTGTTCACCGCCTCCGGCGTGTTCATTCTGGGGGCCTATTTCAAGCTTCAGTCCTTCCTCTTCATGCCGGTCAACGGCCTGAACAACGCCCTCATCCCCATTGTCAGCTTCAACTACGGCGCCCGGCAGCGCAGCCGCATCACTGGGGTTATCCATTTCGCCCTGGTGCTCTCCGCCGCCATCATGGCCGTAGGCACCGTGGTTTTTCTGGCCATCCCCGGCCCTCTCCTCCGTCTGTTCGACGCAGATGCCGCCGTGCTGGCCGAGGGTATCTCCGCCCTACGCCTCATTGCCCTCTCCTTCGTATGCGCCGGGGTGTCGGTGATCCTCTGTGCCGCCCTCCAGGCCCTGGGGGCGGCCAATTCCAGCCTGGTGGTTTCCCTGCTGCGCCAGCTTGTGCTCCTTTTCCCGCTGGCCCTGCTGCTGGGCGCGCTCCGGCCCTCTCTGGTGTGGCTGGCCTTCCTCCTGTCCGAGGGGGCCGCCTGCCTCACCGCCCTGCTGCTCTACCGCCGCACCGCACGGGGCCGGCTGGCCGGTATGGAGGAATAAATACCACCTCCCCTCTGGGCCGGAAGCCGCTGCTTCCGGCCCGGTTTTTTCTTTTAAGAGGGATTTTGACCCCACTCTATTGACAGTATAGTCCCATCGGTTATAATAAGCAGTACAAAAGCCGACACAAGGAGGTCATTCGATTGGCAAAAGCCCCCAAGGAAAAGACGAAGGTGATCGTTAAAACCTCCACCCGCATGTCCAAAAAGGGCCCTTTGACCCCCGACATGCTCCGCAAGCTGGACGCCTACTGGCGCGCCGCCAACTACCTGGCGGCCGGACAGCTCTACCTGCTGGACAACCCTCTGCTGCGGGAGCCACTGCGCCCCGAGCACCTCAAGCGCACCCTGGTGGGCCACTGGGGCACGGTGCCGGGCCAAAACTTTATCTACACCCACCTGAACCGGGTAATCACACGCCATGAGTTGAACATGATCTATGTCTCCGGCCCCGGCCACGGCGGCAACGCGGTGGTGGCCCAGACCTATCTGGAGGGAACCTACAGCGAGTTTTACCCCAACGTGAGCCAGGACGAGGAGGGTATGCGCCGCCTGTTCCGCCAGTTCTCCTTCCCCGGCGGCATCGGCAGCCACTGCGCCCCCGAGACCCCCGGCTCCATCAACGAGGGGGGCGAGCTGGGCTACTCCCTGGCCCACGCCTTTGGCGCGGTGATGGACAACCCGACCCTGATCGCCGCCTGCGTGGTGGGTGACGGGGAGGCGGAGACCGGCCCGCTGGCCACTGCCTGGCACTCCAACAAGTTCCTCAACCCCGTCACCGACGGGGCGGTGCTCCCCATCCTCCACCTCAACGGCTACAAGATCTCCTCCCCCACCCTGTTCTCCCGCATCACATCAGAGGAGGTGGAGGACTTCTTCAAGGGCTGCGGCTGGACCCCCCGCTTTGTGGAGGGGGACGAGCCCGCCCAGATGCACCAGAAGATGGCCGCGGCCCTGGACTGGGCGGTGCGGGAGATTCAGCGCATTCAGCAGGGGGCCCGGGAGTTCGGCGAGACCGCCCGCCCCCGCTGGCCCATGCTCGTGTTCCGCTCTCCCAAGGGCTGGACCTGCCCGAAGGAGGTGGACGGCCTGCCCACCGAGGGCACCTTCCGCGCTCACCAGCTTCCGGTGGCGGTGGACGCCGCCCATCCGGAGCACCTGGAGGTATTGGAGCGCTGGCTGCGCAGCTACCGGCCGGAGGAGCTCTTTGACGCCGAGGGCGCGCCGGTGCCTGCCCTGCGGGCCGTGGCCCCCCAGGGGGAGCGCCGCATGGGCGCCAACCCCCACGCCAACGGCGGCATGCTTCTGCGGGATCTGCGCACCCCCTCCTTCACCCGCTACGCGGTGGAGGTGCCCGCCCCCGGCGAGGCGGTGGCGGAGGACATGGCGGAGCTGGGCAAGTATGTCCGGGACGTGCTCAAGCTCAACCAGAAGGCCCGCAACTTCCGCATCTTTGCCCCCGACGAGGCCCTGAGCAACAAGCTCACCGCCGCCTTTGAAGCCAGCGACCGCCGCTGGAACGCCGAGCTGCGCTCCACCGACGAGGGGTTGTCCGCCGACGGGCGCATTATGGACAGCATGCTCTCCGAGCACATGTGCCAGGGCTGGCTGGAGGGATATCTGCTCACCGGGCGACACGGCTTTCTCAACAGCTACGAGGCTTTCATCCGCATCGTGGACTCCATGGTGAGCCAGCACGCCAAATGGCTCAAGGTGGCCCGGCAGCTCCCCTGGCGGCAGGACATCGCCTCCCTGAACTACGTGCTGTCCTCCAACGTGTGGCAGCAGGATCACAACGGCTTCACCCACCAGGACCCCGGCTTCCTGGACCATGTGGCCAACAAGAAGGCGGACGTGGTGCGGCTCTACCTGCCCCCTGACGCCAACTGCCTGCTCTCCGTCTTTGACCACTGTATCAAAAGCCGGAATTACGTCAATGTGATGGTGGCCTCCAAGCACCCCCGGCCCCAGTGGCTCACCATGGACGAGGCCATCAAGCACTGTACCCACGGCATCGGCATCTGGCAGTGGGCCTCCAATGACCAGGGGGCGGAGCCCGACGCGGTGCTGGCCTGCTGCGGCGACACCCCCACGCTGGAAACCCTGGCAGCGGTGACCATCCTGCGCCGCCACCTGCCCGAGGTGCGGCTGCGGGTGGTGAATGTGGTGGATTTGATGAAGCTCCAGCCCCACACCGCCCACCCCCACGGGCTCACCGACGAGGATTACGACGTGATCTTTACCCGGGACAAGCCCATCATCTTCGCCTTCCACGGCTACCCCTCCCTGGTGCACGAGCTGACCTACCGCCGGCACAACAAGAACATCCACGTGCTTGGCTACCGGGAGGAGGGCACCATCACCACCCCCTTCGACATGCGGGTGCTCAACCGCATTGACCGCTTCAATCTGGTCATCGACACGGTAAAGCGGCTGCCCCAATTGGGCAACCGGGGGGCCTTCCTCATTCAGCTCATGAAGGACAAGCTGGTGGAGCACAAGGAGTATATCACCGCCCACGGCCAGGACATGCCCGAAATCCGGGACTGGAAGTGGAACGGTGGAAACGGTATCTGACGCGCAAGGGGCCAGGCTTCTGTCCGGCCCCTTGCCTTTTTCCATCATTTTGGGTATGATAGATGGGAAAAAAGGAGTGAACGTATGGAATTTCGACTGGACAGCCACACCCATACCTTGGCCAGCGGGCACGCCTACTGCACCCTGCTGGAGATGGTGCGGGCGGCGGCCGACCGGGGGCTGGAGCTCATCTGCATCACCGACCACGCCCCCGGCATGGAGCTAACCACCCACAAGGACTACTTTCTCAACTTCCGGGTCATCGACCGGGAGATCTACGGCGTACGGGTCATGATGGGCGCGGAGCTCAACGTGATGGACTTTGACGGCACGGTGGATCTCTCCCCCAAGCTGCTGAACAATCTGGACATGGCCATCGCCAGCCAGCATATCTGGTGCATGCCCCAGGGCGGCGGACCGGAGGAGAATACAGCGGCCATGGTCCTCGCCATGGACAACTGCCCCAAGATCTGTATCCTGGGACACCCGGACGACGGCCGCTATCCCCTGGACTATCCGGCGCTGGTGCGGGCCGCCGGGGAGCGCAGCGTGCTTCTGGAGGTCAACAACACCTCCCTCTCCCCCGCCTGTTCCCGGGTAAACTCCACCGCCAACGTGACGGAGATGCTGAAGCACTGCCGGCGGGAGGGCATACCGGTGGTGGTGGGCAGCGACGCCCACTTTGTCTCCGCCGTGGGCGGCCATCAATATGCCCAGGCCCTGCTGGACGAGCTGGACTTCCCCGAGGAGCTGGTGCTCAACCGGGAGCCCGCCGCCTTCCTGGCCCACCTGGAGCGCCGGCTGAGCCGCACATAAAAAAGAGGATTCCGCCCCGCGGAATCCTCTTTTTGTCTTATTGGAACAGGGACAGGCTGCCAGCGGGGCGGTTGATCCGCTTTTGGGGCCCACACAGGGTCGACGCTGTAACAGCGCCCCTGCTCCCCGCGGGCAGAAGCCACTCGTCCGGCACCAGGGCGCACTTGAACTCACTCAACTCCGCCCTTACTCCCCTCCTTTCGCGGCTCCCACTCCGACAGCGCCAGTCCGGCCACCGTCAGCGCCGCGCCCCCCAGCGAGAGGGGCGTCACCGGCTCACCCAGCACCAGCGCGGAGGTGACCAGAGTCACCACCGGCACCAGGTAGATGTAGGCGCTGGTTCTGACCGCCCCCAGCCGCCCCACGGCAAAGCCCCAGGTGACAAAGCACAGGGCGGAGGCCCCCAGCCCCAGATAGAGCAGGTTGAGCAGGTAAACCGGCTCCGTCAGAGTCCCGAGCCCGGGCCGGAAGCCCAGCACCGGCAGGACGGGCAGCAGGAACAGCAGGCCCCAGGCAAAGGTACGGCGGGTGGTCTGCACCACCGGGTAGCCGAAGGCGGAGAGCTTGCGGGTCAGCAGGGAGTAGGCTGACCAGGCGGCGGCCGCCAGCAGGGCCAGGAGATCGCCTCTGGGGTTCAGCTCCAGCACGGCGGCGCCGTTATACGACACCATCGCCACCCCAGCCAGGGCCACGGCCAGCCCCGCGAAAAAGAGGGGGCGCAGCCGCTCCCGCCGCAGGAGGAAGTGGGAGAGCAGGGCGGTCAGCATCGGACTGACGGACACCAGCACCCCCACATTGGAGGCCAGCGTGCAGGTCAGGGCGATGTTCTCCAGCAGGAAATAGAGGGTGACGCCGCACAGGCCCGCCGCCGCGAACCACAGCTCCTGCCGCCGCCCGGCCAACCGGAGCCGCCGGGGGTACAGCAGGCAGAGGGCCACAAAGCCCAGGGCGAAGCGGAGGAACAGCACCTCCACGGGCCGCAGGCCGGTCAGGAGCACCTTCGTGGAGATAAAGGTGGTGCCCCAGAGGAAGATGGTCAGCAGGGCCGCGGCGTGCCCCGTCAGGCCCGCCCGGCTCACGGCTCCCCCCGTTCCGCCGCAAACACGGCCCGGTACTGGCTGGGGGTGAGTCCGGTCAGGATCTTGAAAAAGTGGTTGAAGTGGCTCTGATCGGCAAAGCCCGCCCGCAGGGCCGCGTCCAGCGGGGCGGCCCCCTGCTCCAGCAGGGCCCTGGCCCGGTTCACCCGCACCGTTTCCAGATAGCGGTAGGGGGTGATCCCCTTCTGGCGGGTGAAGCAGCGCAGAAGGTGGTACTTGCTCAGCCCCGCCAGGGCGGAGAGCTGCTCCAGCGTGATGCGCCGGTCACAGTGGGCCTCCAGATAGTCACACACCGCCCGCACCTCAGGCCGAACCTCCTCCGGCGGCCGGGGACAGCCGCCGCATCGCTCCAGCAGGCGGCCCACCAGCAGGAGAAAGGCCTCCTCCCGGCGGAGCTCCCCCTGCTCCCCCGCCGCCAGCTCCCATACCTCCCGGAACAGACTGGTCAGTTCGCTCCCGGGCAGCACTGGGGGCGTGAAATGGGGGGCAAACCGGCGGCCGGTGACGGCTTCAGCGGCCCGCTCCATGACCTCCTGCGGCACGTGGAGCCCCCGCCAGTCCAGACGCTCCTCCCCCACCGGACGGCAGGCGTGGGGCTCGCCGGGCTGAAAGAATACCAGCTCACCGGGGGCAAGGCGGAGGGTCTCCCCCGCGATGGTCACCTCCCGGCTCCCCCGATCCATGGTTCCAATGACATAATAGGTGTGAAAATGCTCCGGAAACCCCTGGTCGATGCCCTGAAAGAGACATGCCTCCACTCCCAGCTCCGGATCGTAGTACACGCGCCGCAATTCCTGTTCCATAGGGTACTCCTCTGTCTGAGATAAAAGCAGTATAGCACGTCCCTCCGCCTGTTTCTTGCATGATATTGCGCATTTCCCGCACAGGGCGGCCTCGCCGCCCATATGCTGATCCAGGGGGTGGTGGGATGCAGGCGAGCTCCGGGCCGTCCGGCGAGGCGCTGCTGGCCATCGCCGCACTGGCCGCCATCCAGCTCACCGCGGGGAAGAGCGACGCCCAGGCAGCGGTGCTCGGCGCCTTCTTCACCATGCTGGGGGACGCCATCGGGCTGCTCCTGGCCCAGCGGGCGGCGCTGGAAAATCCATAGCGGGCGGCGCAGATGCGCCGCCCGCCGCTTCTTGTAAGCTCAGGAGCCGCTCAGGAAGTCCTGCACCTCGTCCAGCCGCTCCATGCCCTCGTCATAGCCGTCCTTCCACAGCGCCCGAATCTTCTCCACGTCCTTTTCGGTGCGGTGAAAGCCCTCCGTGCTGTGGGGGGCGAACAGGAGGGCCCGCCCCTCCCTCTCAAGCTGAAACAGCCGCTCCCGGGAGGTGTTGTAGGCGTCCGCCCGGCGGCGCATGGTATCGCAGAACCTGGGGTACTTCCGGTAGGCCGCGTCGATGAGGGGCTGGAGCTTTTCCGGCCGCCGGACGTAGCTCCGCTCCCGGGTCAGCACCACGATCACCCGCTCGCACCCCCTCTCCAGCGCCCGCTCATAGGGGATAGCGTCGGCCGCTCCGCCGTCCATACACGGCTTACCCTGGATATCGAAAACAGGGAAGAGGAACGGCAGGGCGCAGGTGGCCTGCAATAGCTTAAACCGGTCATCCCGGCGCTCCACCGGAAAATACTCCGCCTTTCCGGTGTCCAGGTTGGTGACCACCGCCTCCACCTCGCCGGGATAGGCGGCAAACGTGTCATAGTCGAAGGGAATCAACTCGTTTGGTATGGTACCAAAGACGAAATCCAGGCCAAAATAGGCCCGGTTGTCCCGCCGGAGCAGGTTGCCGAAGCCCATATACCGCTTGTCGTTGATATAGCTTACCATAATGTCCAGGTTGCGGCGGCTCTGCTTGGACACATAGCTGACGCCATAGGCAATCCCGGCTGAGACGCCGATGACATAATCCGGCAGCAGATCCCGCGTCAGCAGGGCGTCGCAGACGCCGGTGGAGAAAATGGTGCGCACCGCGCCGCCCTCCAGAACGATTCCAGTTTTCATGTCGGTTCACTTCCTTGCTGCTCCCATTATACGGCAGCGGACGCCGGCCTGTAAAGGAATTCTTGACAACATAATATTTCGCATTATAATAAATTAGGTATACAAAGGAGGCCAAGTCATGCTCGTCAAGTTCATCGTCTGCGTCGTCGCCGGCCTGGGGGCCGGCATCGGAACCGGCCTGGCGGGCCTGTCCGCCGCCGCCGTCATCTCCCCCATGCTCATCACCTTCCTGGGCTTTCCTGCCTATCAGGCGGTGGCCATCTCTCTGGCCTCCGACGTGCTGGCCTCAGCGGCCTCGGCCTATACCTACGGCAAAAATAGGAATCTGGATATCCGCAATGGGCTGGTCATGCTGGCGGCGGTGCTGGTATTCACCCTGATCGGGAGCTGGGCCGGCTCCCTGGTGCCCAACGCCACCATGGGCGGCTTCTCCGTGTTCATGACCCTGCTGTTGGGCATCAAATTCATTGTGCGCCCCGTGATGACCACCAAGGAGAGCTCCGCCCATAAGAGCCGCGGGCGCCGCATCGCGGAGTCCCTGGCCTGCGGCAGCGTGGTGGGCTTCATCTGCGGCTTTATCGGCGCTGGCGGCGGCATGATGATGCTTCTGGTGCTCACCTCCGTGCTGGGCTATGAACTCAAGACCGCCGTGGGTACCAGTGTGTTCATCATGACCTTCACCGCTTTCACCGGCGCGGTCTCCCACGTGGCCATCGGCGGCGGGCTGGATGTATTTGCCCTGACGGTGTGTGTGGTGGTCACGCTTCTGGGCGCCAGAATTGCCGCCGTCTTTGCTAACCGGGCTTCCGCAAAGGCCCTTAACCGGGTCACCGGCGTGGTGCTCACCATCCTGGGCGCAGTGATGGTGGTGGTCAACCTCCTCTCCTGAAGCAGTGGCACAGCCCCCTCCAATCGGAGGGGGCTGCTTTTTGCCTGCGGCTCCGGACGCCCATCCCAGCTCTATTAAAGATTTCCTTGACATAGATAGACAATCTATCTATACTATACATAGATAATCTATCTATGAGGTGAGGAATATGGCAAATGACCGCACCGCTCCGGGCGGCATGGGCATGCTGCTGCTGGCCCTGCTGGAGGGCCGGGACATGTACGGCTATGAGATGATCGAGGCCCTGCGGGCGCGCTCCAACGAGGTGTTCCACCTCAAGGCGGGTACCCTCTACCCCCTGCTCCACTCCCTGGAGGCCCAGGGCTGGGTAACCTCCAGCGACGGGGTTGCCAATGGCCGCACCCGGCGCTATTACGCCATCACCCGGGACGGCCGGGCCGCCCTGGCTGAACAGCAGGCGGGCTGGTACGCCTACGCCGACGCGGTGCGCGGCGTGCTGGAGGGGGGGAATCCCTGTGGCGCGTGAGTGCGTGAACGAATATCTGGAGACGGTGGGCGGCCAGATCCGCTGGCGGCGGGCCCGGCGGGTTCTCCTGCGGGAGCTGTCCGACCATATTGCCGATCAGGCCGCCGCCTTTGAGGCGGAGGGCCGGAGCCCAGAAGAGGCCTTGGCCGGCGCGGTGGCCGAGATGGGGGAGCCGGAGGCGGTGGGCCGGGAGCTGGACCGCCTTCACCGCCCCCAGAACCGCCGGGGGCTGGCGATCACTGTGGCGGCCCTCTTTGCCGCGGGCGTGCTGCTCCAGCTCTTCGCCGCCGGGCTCATGGGGGACGCCAAGGACGTCTTCTACTTCCGGCGGCAGGTTTTGGGCCTGCTGCTGGCCGCCGGGGTTTTGACCGGACTCTGGTTTTCCGACTACACCCTCCTTCTGCGGCGGAAATGGGTGCCGGCGGCGGCGCTGCTCCTTCTCTGTCTGGGGCCTATTCTCTGCACTCCACTTCTCCCCTTCTACTCCTATCACGGTTATCAGCTTGCGCTCTACCCCACCCTGCTCCTCCCCGTCCCCTACGCCGCCCTTGTGGTCTCCCTGCGGGGGCGCGGCACACGGGCGGTTCTCCTCTGCGGCGGGCTCGCGCTTCCACTCCCTATCTGGGCCTTTGTCGCTGTCAGCAGTACCGGCTATCTGGTTACCCTGGCCAGTATGCTGCTGGTACTCCTGGCGGCCGTGGGGCTGGGCTGGTTCCGGGGAAAGCTGCGGTGGAATCTGCTGGCCGCCCTGGGGCCCGCTCTGGCCATCCCCTTGTACTTCCTGCGGCACCTGGAGTACGCTGCTTGGCGCATAGACGCTTTCCTGGGGCCCGACCTGTTTTACGAGCGACTGCGCATGGGGGAATTGCCCTCCCTTTTTGTAGGCTCCTCCCCGGAGCTCCTGCTGGCGGAGGCCGCCCAGGGCCTGGGCCGGTGGGTGTTCTGGGCCGCCGCCGGGCTGATCGTCCTCTTTGCCGCCCTGCTGCTCCGGCGCATCCGCGCCCTCCACAGCCGCACGGGCAAGCTCCTCGCCCTGTCGGCCTTCCTTCCCCTGTTCCTCCAGGCGGCCATCTACTGGCTCTATAACCTGGGCTGGTGGCCGCTGGGCGTGCTCTCCCTCCCCTTCCTATCCTACGGCGTCTTCTTCCTGTTGGTGGACGCCGCCCTGGCCGGGGTGCTCCTGTCCGTCTTCCGCATGGACGCCCTGGTGCGGGACACCGCCTGGGCCTCCAGCGCCCCGGCCCCCCGGCCCTCCGCTCTGGACATCCCCCTGGGCCGGGGACAGCTCCACATCGAATACCGCAAAGGGGCGCAACACTTTTAAACATACAAAGGAGGCCTGCGGTAAAGCCGCAGGCCTCCTTTTTCTATTCCTCGTCCGCCCGGTAGGCCATGAGCACATACTCCCAGTGCTCCACGCCCCCCTCAGGCACGCTGTGGGTGCGGAGGTAGCCGTCAATCAGTCCCAGCAGCTCCGCCCGCTCCTCCGGTTTGAGATGGAGCGCGCCGAACAGGAACTGGAGATCCTCCTGCTGTTCCGGCTCGCCGCACTGGCTGGCGGCGTGCAGCACGCCCCGGAAGGTGCCGTCCACCAGTTGGGCGGCCAGCGCCTCCCGCTCCCCCTGAAAGCCGTCCTTCCGGCCCAGGCAGAGCCGGATCTCCACATCGGCCAGCCGGTAATAGGTCGCCTGCCGGCCGTCCGGCGCCGTACATACTCCCAGCTCCACCACGCCCAGCTCCTCCAGCTTGTTCAGGTGGCTCTGGGCCGCGCTGGGTGAGAGCAGCATTTTCTCCGCCACGGTGTTGGCCGTCATGGGCCGTCCCGCCCGCCGCAGCAGGTGAATGATATCCTGGCGTACCGGGTTGAGCAGCACGCGAAATTGTTTCCGTTCCTCCAGATCAATGGTTCTTGCCACCGTTGTCCGCCTCCTCTGTTCCGGCCATGCCGCCTATCTGGTCCGTTCCATGTGGCGCCTCTGCACCTCGTAGTCGAAATCGCCGCCGTACTGAATTTTTCCATCCCGGACCACATGGGGCAGCCACCACTTTCCATGCTCCTCCTCCGGCTCCACATAGCCGTGGCTGGCCAGGAACTTCCGCCGGGCCTCTACCGAGCGGTAGAGCACGGACAGATCCCCGTCCCAGTCCTGGAAGCACTCCGGCCCGCAGTCCGGCCGGGTGAAGGGGCACACCTTGGCGCAGCGGCCGCAGGTACAGCCGTGGGGGTTGGCCGCCCCGTGGGCCACACACCTGCGCTCGTCGGTCCGCCAGAGCATGTAGCCGCGGTACTCCTCCTGTTCCCCAGTGGAGATGGCGTGCATGGGGCACTGCTCGGCACAGATTTTGCATACGGAACAGTAGTGCTGTAGCCCGAAGTCGATGGGGCCGTCGGGCACCAGGGGCAGGTCGGTCAGCACGGCGGCCGCCTTGAAAGCCGCCCCCACAAAGGGGTTGACCACGATACCCAGCCGGGAAAACTCCCCCAGCCCGGCCAGGGCCACCAACCGGGGCATGATGGTCACGTAGTTGTTAAAAGCATCGCTGCGGGCTGGCCAGCCCAGGCGGCGGATATAGTCGGCCAAGGTGTTGGACATGCAGGCCAGCCGCTGATATGCCTGATAGGCAACGGTGTCATCCAGCCACTCGTCCCCGTGGGAGGCCGCAATGGTGGGCAGCTGGGTGCGTACCAGAAACACCACCGAGTATCGGTAAACCCGCTCCACCGGCGTGCCGTCCACCTTGGTGGCGTAATACACATCCCGGGGCACCTCGCACACTCCCACCATCTCCGCCCCAGTGAAATAGGCCATCTTTTTAATGTGCCGTGTCACGATACGCGTATCCTCCGGCAGGGGCGCTTTCTCCGGCGCGACCTCGTTTTCCGGGTAGTCGTTAAGGTACTTCTGAAAGTGGTAATAGGACGCCCCAATGGGCACGCGAACCGTAAAATCCTCCATCCTCTTCTTAAGTACATCCCCGAAGCCCCCCAGGCGGCACTTGGCGAATGCCATCTCCTTCTCATCCACCCGGGGTGAATCCTCCACGATATCCACGGTCAGGCGCTCCACCCGCTTGAGCTTTTCCAGTGGATAGGGCCCCAACTGTTCGTCATTCAGCAACACCCCGCGCCGCGACAGATCCAACGTCTCCATTGCTCGACACCTCTTGCTTCTCTTATGTTAGGTTTCCTCCCACTCGTTGACCACCAGCATATCCCCCTGCTGAAGAACTGTCCCGCCCTTGGGCACTACAGTGGTGCCGTCGGCACGGCGTACCAGGACGATGAGTACCTCCGCCGGGATACCCAGCTCCTTGATCGGCCTCCCAATCCAGTCCCCGTGCTCCGCCACAGGAACCTCCCGCAGGCTGACCCCGTCATCGTCCTCATAGAGCGGCGTGCTGAGCACCATAAGATCCCCTGCCTGGATTGCGGTATCTCCGTTTGGAATCACATTCTCGCTGCCCCGCCGGAGCATCACCACCAGCGCGTCGGCGGGCAGCTCACACTCCCCGATGGTCCGCCCCACCCACGGGTGGCCCGCGCCGATAGGGAAGCGGGTCAGGTGGAGCTGCCGCTGGTCCTGGTAGTCGTTGAAGGTACGGCTGACGCTCTCAGCACTGTCCACCATGTCCAGCTTCCGCGCCGCCAGAGGCAGTAGTGAACCCTGCACCGCCACCGAGAGCAGGGCAATGCAGAACACGATGTGAAAGAGGTCGTAGCCGATGGCGGCCCCGCTGGCCACTGCCATGATGGCAAACACGATAGATGCCGCGCCCCGCAGCCCCGCCCAGGACACCAGCAGACACTGCCGTACCCCGCAGCGGAAGGGGGCCAGCAGCAGGAAGACCGCAGCGGGCCGGGCCACAAAGGTGAGAAACACCATAATGGCCAAAGCCGGGAGAAAAACCGCCGGGAGCTGCCGTGGGAAGGAGAGCAGCCCAAACAGGAAAAAGATCAAAATCTGCGCCAGGCCCGTAAGTCCGTCGAAAAAGTGGACCAGGGCCGCCTTATGGGGAATTTTGGCGTTTCCGATCAGGATGCCCGCCAGATAGGCCCCCAGGTAGCCGTTCCCCCCCACCACGGCGGGCAGGGCAAAGGAGAGCAGGGCCGCAGCCACCACGAAAATAGTATCCAGCCCGTCGGAGAGCGTGAGCCTGCGGAGCACCAGAATGGACAGCCCCGCCACCGCCGCCCCAAGGCCAAGTCCAAAGACGACCTGCGCAAAAATCATCCACGGGATTGCCCCGCCGCCGCCCACCCCCATCAGGGAGAGGGCGATCACCGTCAGCATATAGGAGGCCGGGTCGTTGCTGCCGCTCTCCACCTCCAGCAGGGAGGCGGTGTGGTTCCTCAGGCCCAGCTTCTTGGAGCGGAGGATGGAAAACACCGACGCGGCGTCCGTGGAGCTGATGACCGCCCCGGTCAGAAAGCTCTCCAGAACAGAAAAACCCAGTGCGAAGTGGCAGAACAGCGCTGTGAGCAGCGCAGTGACCGCCACGCCCAGGGTGGACAGCACCACCGCCCGGGCCGCCGCCGGCCGGGCCGCCTCCCAGCGGGTACCGAAACCACCGTAGAACATGATGAAAATCAGCGCTACGGAGCAGATACGCTCCGCCGCCTCAAAGTTATCAAACGGGATGCGGAACAGCCCATCCGAGCCGAATAACATTCCCAACGCCAGAAACAGCAGCAGGGCGGGCACACCCAGGCGCTGAGACAGGCGGCTGGCGACGATGCAGATGACAATGACCACCGCACAAAGTAACAGAATTGATTCCATGAAAGCCCCCTCTCACAAATAAAACAGGCGGCCCCAGTCCGAATGACCGGGGCCGCTTCGTTCTGTTGAATTGATTATAGCACAAAACAGGCCGTGTTGAAAAGAAAATCCTGCTATTTCCCCCTGTGTCCGCCATATCTGGGGTCCAGCGCGTCCCGCAGACCGTCGCCAATGCCCTGAAGGCACAGCACGGTCAGGATGATGCACAGCCCCGGCGGCACCCACACCCACGGCCGCCCGGTGAGGACAGGCAGGCTGGCGGCGTACTGGATCAGGTTGCCCCAGGACGCCTGGGGCGTGCGGATACCCACCCCCAGAAAGCTCAGGCTGGATTCGGAGAGGATGGCCCGCCCCGCCCGCAGGGGGAGGGCGCACCACACCGGCGCGATCACGTTGGGCAGCACATTGCTCCGCAGAATCCGCCCTGTCCGCCCCCCCAGGGCGCGGGCCGCCAGGACGTACTCCTTCTCCCGGACCGAGAGGGTATTGCCGTACACCAGCCGGGCGATGCCCGTCCAACCCAGCAGGCCCAGCACCAGCACCAGATTGAGGGCGGACGGCCCCACCAGGGACACCAGGCAGAGCACCAGCACAATGCTGGGGAAGCTCTGAAACACGTCGGCCAGCCGCATGAGGCAGAACTCCCAGGCCCCCCGGCGGTAGCCTGCCAGAAGGCCCAGGGGAATCCCCACCAGGGCGCTGAGGGCGGCGGAGCACAGGCCGATGAGCAGGGACACCCGCCCCCCGCAGAGCAGGCGGGCCAGGAGATCCCGGCCCACGTCGTCGGTGCCCAGGGGATGGGCGGCGGAGGGGGGCGCCCAGAAGCCCGCCTCCAGATCGCTGGCGTTGGGCTCCAGCCCCAGCAGCGGGGGCAGGAGCAGCACCGCCAGCAACTCGGCGCACAGAATCAGCAAGCAGGCCACGGCCCGCCGGTCGCTCCGGAACCGCTCCCAGGGGCTCCGGGACAGCATACAGCGCTCCACCGGCCTACCCCCTCCCATAGCGCACCCGGGGATCGGCCAGCCCGTAGGCCAGATCCAGGAGCAGGTTGGTCAGGAGCACCGCCAGGGCGATGACCACCGTCACCCCCATGACCACCGGATAGTCCCGGTTCTCAATGCCCCAGAAGAGCAGGCTGCCCATGCCCGGCCAGCCGAACACCTGCTCCACCACCACCGAGCCGCCGATGATGTGGGGGATGTGCCCCAGCACGGTGGTGAGCACCGGGGTCAGCGCCCCCCGGAAGGCGTGGCGCACCATGACGGCCCGCTCCCCCAGGCCCTTGGCCCGGGCGGTGAGGATGTAGTCCTCCCCCAGGGACTCCAGGCAGGCGGAGCGGGTCTGCTTGACCAGCTCCCCCAGGCCGCTGACACACACCACCCCGGCCGGGAGGGCCAGGTGGCGCAGGACATCCCCCACGCCGGTGAACACGCCGTACTCATACATGCCCTGGGAGGGCAGCCAGCCCAAGAGCACCGAGAAGATGAGCACCCCCACCAGGCACAGGAAAAAGCCGGGCACGCCGAAGCTCACCAGGCTCAGGGCGGAGGCCGCCCGATCCCAGCCCGAGCGGGGCCGCCAGGCCGCCAGAATACCCAGGGGGAGGGCCAGCAGAATGGCCAGTAGCACTCCGGTGCCGGTCAGCAGCAGGGACGGCCCCACCCGCTGGGCCAGCATGCCGGCCACCGGCCGGCCGCTCAGGTAGGACTGTCCCAGCTCCCCCCGGAGCAGCCCCCCCAGCCACGCCAGATAGCGCACGGGCAGGGGCTTGTCCAGCCCCAGCGCCTCCTCCAGCGCGGCCTGCTGGGCACCGCCGGAGGCCCCCTCTCCCAAGTCGGTAACATCGGCGGGCGAGAGACTTAAAAGTACAAAAACCAGAAAGGTAATCCCGAAAAACACGGGGATCGCCGTCAGCAGACGGCGGCGGAAATAGCGTCCCATCTTCTTCCTCCTGCACTTCCGGCCGCCCGTGGGCGGCACGGGCCGGATGGTACGGCCCTACGGAGGTTTTCTCATTTGTTCGGTTCCGTCAGCCCCGGTACACCCAGTCCCACACGTTCTCGTTGGAGAAGGCGGATGAGGGGTAGTCGATGCCGTCCACCGTGGTGGACTGGACGTGGAGCGTCCGCCCAAACCACAGGGGGATGAAGGGCCGCTCCCCGGCCAGCAGGGCCTGGAGCTCCTCCACCCGCGCCTGCCGCTCGTCGTGCTCTGCCGCCCCCTTGACGGCGGCGATGGCCTGGGTGTAGGGCGTCAGCTCCGCCACGTGGAACAGGTTGTTGTCGGCGGTAAAGCGGCTCTCGGTGAACCACAGGGGCAGGGCGCCGGGGGTGTGGCTGGCGATGGCCATGTCGTACTTGCCGTCCGCCATGCCAGCGAACAGGGTGGCCGAGTCCACCGTCTCGATGGTGACAGTGATGCCCGCCTCCGCCAGCTCCTGCTGCATCAGGGCGGCCAGGCCGGAGCGGTTGGCGGTGCAGGCCAGGGTGTAGGTGCGCCCGTCGTATCCTCCCTCGGCCAGCAGGGCCTTCGCCCCGTCCACATCCCTGGCCCAGGTCAGGCCGCTGTCATACCCCGTCCCCGGGGTCAGATCGGAGGCCGCCGGCTCCCCCAGGCCCTGGGCGGTATGGAGGCACAGGGCCTCCTTGTCCAGAGCCAGGTCGATGGCCCGGCGCACCGCGGCGCTGGGGATGGTCTCGTTGTTGAGCATCAGCTCGTAGAAGGAGTTGGGCACCGTGCCCTCCAGCACCTCCAGCCCGGCGGCCCGGGCCACCTCGGCGTCCTCCACGGACACGTTGCCTCCAAAGGCGTAGTAGTCCAGATCCCCGGCGATCAGGGAGGTGAGCAGGTTGGACTTGTCAATGACCGTGATCACCAGCCGGTCAAAGCCGGGGCGGCCCAGTTGATAGTCCGGGTTGGCCTCCAGCACTAGCTGGCTCCCCGGCGTCTCGGAGACGAATTTGCAGGGGCCGGAGCCAACAGGCTCGTCCCACAGCGCCAGCTCCATCACGTCCTCCGGCGCTGTCCCCTCCAGCAGATGGGTGGGCAGGACATAGTACTCCCGGTTCTTGTCCAGCAGGAAGTCCTCCGGCGTGGTGGGGGTCTTGAAGGTGAGCTTCAGGGTGTACTTGTCCACCGCCTCCGCTCCCAGGGCCTCCCCAGGCACCGCCGCGCCGGTGTCGTCGGTGCCGGAGAGCACCGCAAAGGCCGACCGCCCCAGGGTGGGGCAGGCCGGGTCGGTCAGGAGGGCAATGGTATCCGTCCAGTGCTCCGCCGTCACCGGGGTGCCGTCGTGGAAGGCGGCCTTCTCATCCAGGTGGAACAGGGCGGCCGTTCCGCCGTCGGCGCTCTCCCAGGAGGACGCCGCGCGGGGCTCCAGGGTGCCGTCGGCGTGGACATAGGCCAGGCGGTCGTAAATCTTGTCGTAAATAATACGGGAGTAGTTGCTCCCCGAGGGGCTGTTGTAGGGCATCAAGGAATCCCATGCGTTGGACAGGCCGTAGCGGACGGTATCCGCCGCTTCGCCCTCCGGCCCGCAGGCCGCCAGGGACAGGGCCAGCGCCGCGGCCAGGAGTAGAGCAGTGAGCCTTTTCATTCCGTCCCCCCTCATTCCACGGTCACCGACTTGGCCAGGTTGCGGGGCTTGTCGATGTCGCAGCCCCGCTGGAGGGCCACGTAGTAGGCAAAGAGCTGCATGGGCACCACGTCCAGAGAGGGGAGAAGCAGGGGGTGGGTGTCGGGGACGGGGATCACGTGGTCCACCGTCTTGGCCATGTCCGCCGCCCGGGCGTCCACGGTGAGGCCCAGCACGTCGGCCCCCCGGCTCTTCACCTCCACCACGTTGCTCATGGTCTTGTCAAAGAGCTTGACATAGCTGGCCAGGGCCACCACCAGGGTGCCCGGCTCGATGAGGGAGATGGTGCCGTGCTTGAGCTCGCCGGCCGCGTAGGCCTCCGAGTGGATGTAAGAGATCTCCTTGAGCTTGAGGGAGCCCTCCATGCCGATGGCGTAGTCGATGTTGCGGCCGATGAAGAAGATAGAGGGGTGGTTGAAGTAGAGGGAGGCGAAATACTGGATGTCCGCCCGGTTGTCCAGAATCTGCTCCAGCTTGGTGGGGATCAGCAGCAGCTCGGACACAATGCGGCCGTACTCGGCCTCGTCCAGGGTGCCCAGGGCCTCGGCGCAGTACAGGCCGATGAGGTACACCACCGCAAGCTGGGTGGAGAAGGCCTTGGTGGTGGCCACGGCGATCTCCGGCCCGGCCCAGGTATAGAGCACGTCGTCGCTCTCCCGGGCGATCGTGGAGCCCACCACGTTGACGATAGAGAGCACCCGGGCCCCCAGGCGCTTGGCCTCCCGCAGGGCGGCCAGGGTGTCCACCGTCTCGCCGGACTGGCTGATGACCAGCACCAGGGTTTTGTCGGTAACGATAGGGTCGCAGTAGCGGAACTCGGAGGCCAGCGTCACCTCCACCGGCTTGCGCAGCAGCCGTTCCAGGGTGTACTTGGCGGCCATGCCCACGTGGTAGGAGGAGCCGCAGGCGATCACATAGAGCTTGTCCAGCTCCCGCAGGTAGTCCGGCTCCAGGTTCAGCTCATCCAGCACCACCCGCCCCTCCTGGATGCGGGGAAACACGGTCTTGCGGAATGCCTCGGGCTGCTCCATGATCTCCTTGGCCATGAAGTGCTCGTACCCGCCCTTTTCGGCGGCGGAGATCTCCCAGTCCACGTGGCAGCGCTCCTTCTCAACGGGCCGGAGATAGGCGTCATAGACCCACAGGTGGTCGGCGGTGAGCTCGGCAATCTCCCCGTCGTCCAGGTAGCACACCTCCCGGGTGTACTTGATGAGGGCGGTCACGTCGGAGGCCAGATAGTGGGCCCCCTCCCCATAGCCCAGAATGAGAGGGCTGTCCTTCCGGGCGGCGATGAGCCGGTCGGGGCAGTCGGCGCAGACAATGCCCAGGGCGTAGGCCCCCTGGATGCGGTTCAGTGTCTTCACCACCGCGTCCAGGATATCCCCGTCATAGTAGTGTTCCAGCAGTTGGGCCACCACCTCGGTATCCGTCTGGGAGACGAAGGTAATCCCCTCCGACTGGAGAAACTCCCGCAGCTCCATGTAATTCTCGATGATGCCGTTGTGCACCACCGCAAACCGGCCGCTCTCGCTGACCTGGGGGTGGGAGTTGACGTCTGAGGGCTCCCCGTGGGTGGCCCAGCGTGTGTGTCCCAGCCCCAGTGTCCCGTGGACCGTCCTGCCCCCCTGTACCAGATCTTGGAGTACCTGGAGACGGCCCTTGGCCTTGACCACCTGCAGGCCCTCCCGCCTGCCGTAAACCGCGATGCCCGCGGAGTCATAGCCCCGATACTCCAACCGGGAGAGGCCGTCCAGCAGAATGGGGGCGGCCTCCTCCCGTCCGACAAATCCGACAATACCGCACATGGGATTTCCCTCCTGTTTCTATACTCTAAAGTAGTAGTATACCACGTCCCCCCCTCTCCTGGCAACCTCAATTCCCCTTGCCCAGGCGGCTGAGGGGAGGTGTCTCCACCAGAATGGTGTCCGCGCCGAAGCGGCGCACCGCCTCCCAGGGAAAGACCCGGTCCTCCTCCCGGCCCAGCAGGCCAAACAGCCGCAGGCGCCCCGGCACCACCAGCGCCCGGACCTGCCCGCTCTCCAGATCCACCTCCACATCCCCCACCCAGCCGTAGCGGCTGCCGTCGGACACATTGATAATCTCCTTATACCGCAGCTCCGAAACCCGGCACTCCATCGCACACTCCCCCTTCGGCACACTCTATGTGCCGCCCGGCCCGTCCTATGCCCGCTTACCTGCCGGTAACTTTCTTGCACTGCCGGAACAATGCGTCTATAATAGAGTAAACGACCATGCCGGGAGGAGAATTCCATGCTGGAGAATCTGGCCTACTGCCTCAACGCCACCGCCCCCATCTTTCTGCTGATGCTGCTGGGTCTGGTGTTCCGCAGGCTAGGCTTTTTCAGCCAGGCCTTTGCGGACAAGCTCAACGATTTCGTCTTCAAGGTGGGGCTGCCGGTCATGCTCTTCAAGGATCTGGTGGAATCCGACTTCTTCACCGTGTGGGACGGCCCCTTTGTGCTCTTCTGCTTTCTGGCCACCCTGGGCTCCATCCTTCTGGCCGCAGCCCTCAGCTTGTTCTGCCGGGAGCGCCCCCTGCGGGGGGAATTCATCCAGGTGGGCTACCGCAGCAGCATCGCTCTGCTTGGGGCCGCCTTTCTGGAGAATCTCTACGGCACCGCTGGGGCGGCCAGCCTGGTGATCATCGGCGCGGTCCCCCTCTACAACGTGGCGGCGATGACGGTGCTCTCCCTCACCAGTCCCCAGCAGAGCGGCCTCAACCGGGCCGCGTTAAAGAAAGCCCTCAAGGGTATTGTCACGAACCCCATCATCCTGGGTACCGCCGCCGGTCTGGTGTGGACGCTACTGGACATCCCCCAGCCTCAGATTCTGCAAAAGACGGTGTCCAGCCTCTCCGCTACCGCCACCCCCCTGGGCCTCATGGCCCTGGGCGCCTCCTTCGATCTGAAGAAGGCCCTGGGCCGCTGGAAGCCCGCCTTCGCCGCCACCGCCGTGAAGCTGGTGCTTCTGGCCGCCCTCTTTCTCCCCATCGCCGTGGCCATGGGAGTACGGGACGACAAGCTGGTGGCCGCCCTGGCCATGCTGGCCAGCCCCACCACCGTCAGCAGCTTCGTCATGGCCCGCAGCATGGGGCATGAGGGCACCCTCACCGCCAGTACGGTGATGCTCACCACCTTTTTCAGCATCCTTACCCTCACCCTCTGGCTCTATCTGCTCCGCACGCTGGGGCTGATCTGACACAAACGGCTT
>CDYJ01031143.1_pt1 | contig 21414 bp, 12 predicted proteins | sample 557501 | NCBI WGS metagenome assembly CDYJ01 (sample SAMEA3182079, study PRJEB8094) | gut metagenome | biome: human; feature: gut; material: Stool; isolation source: human stools | place: Canada | collected 2012-11-20
TTCATATTGATCGCTCCTCATCATGGATTTGTTTTGGCGACCAGCCATTCCACCATTGCCGATCCAATCTATTTGATGACACGGGCGCACCAAGGAGGTGGCTCAACCTGCATAAATCGAACGCTGCGAATGAGAGGCCGGCTGACGGACTTCGTCACGGACGCGCTGGTCCTTGGAGGTATACATCAGGCCAAGACACTCTCATTCTAACAGCTTAGGCAACAATGCGGAAAAAGACACGGCTGGCTGCCGTGCCTTAAACCGTAAATACATTGTAATAGTGGAGGTAGAGCGCCCGCCGCTCCTCCGCCTTTAAAATCCACTCCTTGTAAAACCAGTGCTCCGGGTGCTCCGGGTTGCAGGAGAACCACATCCGGCTCCCCGGCACGGAGCACCGGGCGCAGGCCTGCTCCACGAAGGAGCGGGGCATGAGGGCCGCCTCATCCAGCAGAACCCCCGCCAGCGTGATGCCCTGAATCAGGGCCGCGCTGCCCTCGTCTCTGCCGCCAAAGAGGTAGAAGGTGTTCTCCTTCCCGCCCAGCCGTACCGTCAGCCGGTTTTGGGATGCCTGCTCCCTCCATTGGAACCCCAGCTCCCCCAGCGCGGGCAGCACCTCCCGCAGCAGATTGCGCCGCAGCGCCGTGATGGTTTTGCCGCACAGCCCGAAGGCCATGCCGTCGAAGCAGGCCGTGGTCCACAGGAAGAAGGACAGCCCCATGCATAGGGTCTTTCCGCTGCGTACCGCTCCGTCGCAAATAACCGCCTCCCGGCTTTTCCCCTCGGCGGAGCACCACCAGGTGAGCGCCCGCCTCTGCTGCCGGGAAAAGGCCCTAAACCGCATCGGCGCTCTCCCGCAGTGCCCGGAAAAACTCCTCCGCCCCGTCCTCCCGGCCGCCGGACAGCTCCACCAGCCGCTCCAGCACGGCCGCCCGATCCACCAGCTTCAGCTCCACCGCGCCGTTTCCGCTGCGCTTGAACTCCTTCAGCGCTCCCAGATCCAGCCCGTCGATTTCCCTCAGCTGTTCTCCGTCCAGGAACGCCAGCTTTACCGCGTCATTTACTCTGCAACCTGCCAGCCGCTCCATCCTCCGCAGCAGCCGTGCCCGCTCGTTCTTCACGCGTTTCCCTCCTCACCTCCACTCCGCATCCCCGAAAAAGTGGCCCATTTCCGTCCACCTTTCTTTTGTGTTTTTACTTTTTGTCTACCAAAAGTCTACCAGAAACGCCTTGGAATCCTTTGGGTTCCAAGGCGTTTTCACTTTTCCCGCTCCCGCATTGTCTACCAGACGTCTACCATAGGAACCTTTTGATTCTGTTTTCCCGCCTTTTATATCCCTATCCCCCGAAAACTGCATTGTTTCCTCCCCTGTAAGGGGCGTCATACGCCCCTCTGGCTCAAAATTCAGAAGGAGGAAATCCAAATGAGAAACCTCAAGCGGGCTCTCAGCCTGGCTCTGGCGGCGATCATGCTCATCGGCATGATGGTTGTCTCCGCCAGCGCTGCGGGCTTTGACGACTTCTCCGACAAGGATGAGATCGTCAACAAGGATGCCGTTTCCATGCTCACCATTCTGGGTGTGATCAACGGCAAGGAAGATGGGTCTTTCTTTGACCCCGCGGGCAATGTGACCCGTGCCGAGATGGCGAAGATGATCGCCACCGTCCTGAATCAGGGTGCCGATGTGGACGGCCTGTATGTCGGGATGAACACCGGCCTGACCGACGTGAAGGGCCACTGGGCTGAGAGCTACATCAACTACTGCTACAGCCTGGGCATCATCGCCGGCCGCGGCAACGGCAAGTTTGACCCCGCCGCTACCGTTACCGGCAACGAGGCCGCCAAGATGCTGCTGGTGGCCGCCGGCTACGATGCGCAGCTCGAGGGCCTGACCGGCAACGACTGGGCCATCAAGACCGCTTCCCTGGCCTCTACCCTGGGCATCTTTGATGACCTGACCGCTCCCACCGGCGATCCTCTGACCCGCGACAACGCGGCGCTGCTGATCTACAACGCTCTGGACATCGAAATGATCCAGAAGTACGAGAACGGCTACGCCATTGCCTTTGAGGATCACCGTACCCTGCTGTCCACCAAGTATGGCGTTTACAAGGTGGAGGGCGTGGTCACCGGCAACGAGTGGGCCCAGCTGGAGGATACCGACAGCGAGGATTCCCTGGCCACCGGCAAGACCAAGATGGATCACGTAAAGGTCTACAAGTCCACCACCAGCAACACCGTTGTGGGCGAGTATGAGGAGGAGAAGAACCCCGTTATCTTCAACGTGTCCACTCCCGTCGACATGCTGGGTCAGACTGTGACCATGTATGTGCGCAAGACTACCGTTCTGGCCAACTCCGAGGTTCTGGGCGTGTATGTGAACGGCAACAACAACGTGGTCAAGACCACCGCCGACACCCAGGACACCATGAAGGACTTCCTGAAGGGTACCGGCCTGAGCGTGGACGGCGATACCGCCTACTACGTCAACTACGGCGTAATGAAGGACGAGGCTGCCGCCACCAAGGCCATGGGCTTCGAGTCCGGCGACCGCTTCAACAGCGTGAAGGGCAAGACCAACGGCTACGGCGTGGAGCTGACCGCCATCGACAACGATAACGACGGCGAGGTTGAGTACGTGCTGTACCTCCAGGAGACCCTGTCCCAGGTCATCGCCAAGAGCGACTCCAAGGAGACCACCACTCTGAACACCTTCAACTCCAACAAGGCCATTGACAACGAGGACATCGTGACTGAGGCCGACCTGGCTGAGGGCGACCTGGTTCTGACCGTCTCCTACGGCGGCCGCTACTATGTCTCCGAGCCCCAGGTGATCACCGGCCAGATGGAGTCCTATGCTGCCAACAAGGAGAAGGAGCAGACCATCACCGTGGGCGGCACCGAGTACCACCCCTCCTACATCCAGTACAAGGCTGACACCGCCGACAACACCTATGAGTTCGACGTGCTCAAGTGCGACAACGGCGGCGTGGAGTTCGACTCCGACTACGACTTTATCCTGGACAGCAACGGCAACGTCATTGCCTACCGTCCCTCCGAGCAGGGCCTGTACGACTACGCCCTGGTTCTGGACTCCGGCTATGAGCCCGGCGCCTTTGCCTCCGATGCCTCCGGCAAGATCAAGGTCCTGCTGGCCGACGGCACCGAGGGCGTCTACACCCTGAACTTCTCCGCCTCCGCCAAGAACGTGGGCGAGCAGGTTGCTGACGTTCTCACCACTAACAGCCATACTGAGAAATACAGCAAAAATCAGGGCATTCAGGAGCTGAAGGGCTTCCTGGGCACCTCCGACTCCGACAACTCCGCTACCGCCCCCTGGAAGACTCCTGTTGAGACTGGTAATACCGGCGCCTTTGTCAACAAGAACATTGATACGACTGGTACTGCTGGTATCAACGACGCCGACTACAAGGACGGCCGCGCTGCTGGCTATGTCATCGCCTACTCCCTGAACGATGACAATGTGCTGACCATTAAGTCCATCGTGGGCAGCAACGACGAGGTTTCCGCGGTGACCAGCGTCTTCAACCCCGCCGACGTGAAGCAGCAGGCCATGAGCAGCGCCTATGAGACCGGCGCCGCCCGTATCCGCTACAACAGCAACAACAGCCAGATCACCGTAGACAAGAACACTGTGGCCTTCTATTATGACAACAGCACTCCCAGCGATATCACCTACGGCGTGGCTGTCGGCTACAATGAGATGGCTCATGTGGATAACAACAAGATTGTTTCCGCCCGCTTCCTGGACAGCAAGTCCACCCTGGCCTCCACCGTGCTGTTTGACGCCGAGGGCGTGGCCGTGGAGAAGGACTATGCCTTCGTTCTGAGCCGCAGCAGCGTGGACAGCAAGTATGCCACCCTGAACGTGGTTCTGATGGATGGCACTGTGACCACCCTGAAGATCACCCGCGACGACTACAACAGTATCTTCAACACCTCCGACGATTTCAGCATTCCCTATGCCTACACCACTGACGGCAACGGTGTTTCCGACCTGACCAAGCCCAACTTCTCCAGCGATGACAACCAGGCCAGCAACCTGGAGATCGTCCGCGGCTATGCCCGTCAGCTGCGCACCGGCACCGTGGCCCTCTACACCGACAAGACCATGACCAACCTGGTTAACGGTGCTTACGGCGACGGCACCTTCACCTACGAGAACAACATCTGGAACGTGGAGGACGTGGACAACAGCTATGAGAAGGCTCCTGTCGGCTCCTTCTCCGAGAACGTGGGCCGCGAGGTTGTCATGGTCATCGACAGCGACAAGAACATTGTCCGCGCCGCCTACATTCTGAGCACCCTGGACGGCGTGTATGCCGCCAATGCCAACATTACTGTTCAGCCTGCCGCGAACTCCAATATTACCGAGAACCAGGCGCTGACCCTGTCTGTGACCGCCACCGCTCCCGGCACTCTGAGCTACGAGTGGTTCAAGAGCGCTGACAACAGTACCAACACCCCCAACGACGACACCTCTCTGGTCAATGTGGCTGGCTACACCGGCACCAAGACCAACACTCTGAGTGTTGCCGCCAACACCCTGTCTGCCGGTTCCCACTACTTCTATGTGAAGGTGACCAACACCGAGACCGGCAAAATCGAGAGCGTCGTGGTCAGCAATCTTGCCACTGTGACCGTGGGTACTTACACCGCCAAGACCATCAGCTACAGCACTGCGGATGCCACCAAATTTGCTGTTTATGCCGGCAACAGCCAGACTCCTCTGACCGAGGAGGACAGCCGTTCCGGCAAGCAGGTGACCATCCCCGCTGATGCCACCACCGTTGCGATCCAGAACTCTGACTGGAATGCTGGAGAAAACTACGCCTTTAATGGCAAGAACTACGAAGTGGATTCCGACAAGTGCATCACTGTAAATGTGGGTGATCTTTCTAACGGTGACACCCCGATTAGCTCCAGCAATTTCACTCAGGTGTATAAGGCTACCTATAAGGTTCCCGGCGCTCCCTATACAAGCGCTGCGGCTCCCGATGCCGAGTTCGATGCTACCTCTGTGACCGCTCCTGCGGCACCTGCTGCTGAGACTGGCTACCAGTTCCTGGGCTGGTATGATGCCACCAACAGCAAGGTTTACAAGCCCGGCGCTACTGTGACTCTTGGCGGTAGCAATGTTACTCTGACCGCTGTGTACGGTTCCACCGTCATGGAGGCTGGCGCTAACGATAAGGACGCTTCCAACGGTCTGGCCACCGCGCAGTTTAAGTTTGACATCTCTGCTAACATCAGCGCCAAGATTACCAAGCTGACTGCAACTGCCAGCACTGTTGGCAGTGCGAATCTGGGAGGTGGCAAGGACACCGCTTCCGTTGCCTTTGCTTCCAACGAGATTGCCCTCACCTTCACGGGCGATGGCATTGACCTGAGCGGAGCCGCTACGGGCAATACCATTACCTTCAGCATCACTATCTCCTATGAGGCTGGCGGTACGCTGACCCCTGGTGATATTACCTACACTTACGCCTGATCATATTGAAACATCCCCCCGGGCTATGCCCGGGGGGATGTTCTATTTCACCGCGAAATAATGGTATTTGGTGCCGCTGTAGTTCATATAGGAGCGGTTCCGGCTGTCCTGGGTAACGGCGAAGCCGCTGGCCTGGATCTGGATGGCGGGCGTGCATGGTCCGTTGATGTCCTGATAGAACACTGGCCAGCCGTCTACCGCCAGGCCGCCGCTGATGCTTTCGCCGCCGTTGCTTCCATAGCGGTTGCCAAGCGCCATCTCCACCAGAACCGCCCTGGGCCGGAATCCCAGGTGAATCGTGCGGCTGGCGGCATTGTCGCCGGTATAGGCTCCTGTGCTGATCTCAGCCTTCTCCCGTTCCAGCCGCTCCGCCTGGGCCTTGGCGGCCCGCATGCCTGTGTCGATCCTGGCAAAGTCCTGATTGAAGTCCGTCCGCAAAAAGCTGTCGGACGGCTCCCATTGGTGCAGTTGATAGTGTCCCGTATAATTTGCCATATTTTTTACATCTCCTCCCCATGTAGGGACACCCCACTATCCGCCGCATGCCCAAACCCGGACAGTCTACAGCCGTGTTTGGAGGTTCCGTCTACCAAATGTCTACCACCTGAGGCCCTGAACCCCTTCTGGTTTCAGGGCCTCAGCCCTTTTTCCCTGTCAGGATTGTCTACCAAATGCCTACCAAGTAAACCTTTTCATGCCGTCACCGAGTTTTTTAGGTGAAAACGAGCAGATATTTGTACCTATTTCTCCTTTGTAAGGGGCGTCATACGCCCCTCTGGCTCAAAATTCAGAAGGAGGAAATCCAAATGAGAAACCTCAAGCGGACTCTCAGCCTGGTAATGGCCATGGCCCTGATTGTGGGCATGATGGTCGTCTCCGCCAGCGCTGTGAGCAGTGATTTCAACGACTCTGCTGAAATCACCAACACTGAGGCGGTTGATGTGATGACCGCCATCGGTGTGTTCGAGGGCACCGACAAGGGCGCCTTCAACCCCACCGGCATCCTGACCCGTGAGCAGGCCGCCAAGATCGTGGCTGTCATGCTCCTGGGCGAGGAGGACGCCAATAAGCTGACCACCAACTCCACCACCTTCAAGGACGTGGCGGCCAACCGCTGGTCTGCGGGCTATATCGGCTACTGCGTGCAGCAGGGCATCCTGGCGGGCACCGGCAACGGCAACTTCGACCCCGAGGGCGAGCTGACCGGCCTGGCCTTTGCGAAGATGATGCTGGTGGCCCTGGGCTATGACGCGAAGGTTGCCAACTATGTGGGCAACGACTGGGCCATCAACGTGGCCGCCGACGCGGTGAACGCGGGCATCGCCCCCAAGGGCATCGTGCTGGCCGACGCCATGACCCGTGAGCAGGCCGCCCAGATGGCGTTCCAGACCCTGACCGCCGACACTGTGTACTACACCAACAAGGGCACCACTGTCATCGGCTCCGACGGCATGCAGGTTATCGTGGGCGCTTCCGCCCCCGTGAAGGTCGCCAACAGCACGACCGATGATTACCGCACCGTGAAGGGCGACAAGGACGAGGTGCAGCAGTTCTGCGAGAAGTACTTCTCTGACCTGACCCTGAACAGCAATAACCACGACGATTTCGGCCGTCCCTCCGACCAGTGGAAGAACGGCACCAAGGAGATCGGCACCTATGCTTCCACCGCCGACGCCTCTTACTCCGAGAAGGTCAGCTCCAAGACCCTGTACTCCGACCTGGGCCTGGATAAGACCACTACTGTGGATGTGACCGAGGACGGCAAGGCCAATGGCACCTTCACCATCGAAAAGGGCAACAGCGACGACGAGCTCGGCGGCAACGGCGTTCTGGTCGAGGCTTTTGTGGACAACGACGACAACGTGGCCCTGGTGGTCATCAACACCTACGTGGGCGAGATCTCCAAGGTTACCGCCGCGAAGGACGGCGATGACCGCTATGTCACCGTGGACGGCAAGAAGTTCGAGACTGAGTCCTTCGAGAAGGACAACGTGGTTCTCTACACCATGGCTGATGGTGAGATCCAGACCATGACCCTGGCCGAGGTGGTTGAGGGCGTCGAGGTCACCAAGACCACCGGCGATTCCAGCTTCGTGGCTGACGGCGAGACCTACAAGTACAGCGCGAAGATGTCCAATAAGGGTGATGTCAAGGTCGACAGCGTGCTGGACCTGTACCTGGATTCCTATGGCTATGTCATTAAGGTCGACGTATCCAAGGCCTCCAGCGACTACGCCTACGTCGTGAACACCGGTGCCGATGAGGGCCGCTATGACGACGAGAGCTCCTACTATGCCAAGCTTCTGCTGGCCGACGGCACCGTGGTCGAGGCCGAGGTCGATGAGGACTGTCTGAGCGGCGACAACTTTAAGGCGAAGGAAACCGCTCTGAAGGGCATGCAGGGTTACATCGTGGAGTACAGCAAGAACTCCAAGGACATCTACACCATCAAGGGCGTCAGCGATTCCAGCCTGACCAAGGGCAAGAAGGTCGAGATCAACAAGGGCGAGTCCGCCATGACTCTGGACACTAAGACTGTCTACGCCAACAGCAAGACCGTCTTCCTGGTGCAGACCGGCACCGGCAACAAGGCCACCTATAAGTCCTACACCGGCTATGCCAATGTTCCCGACCTGAAGGACAACAGCGGCAACTTTGTTTACTACTGCAAGAGCGGTAGCACTGTGACTACCATGGTCTTCATCTCCGATGTGTCCGCGAGCTCTGACGACATCGTGTATGTCCTCAGCTCCAAGGCCGGCACCAAGGTGAAGGACAGCGACAACACCTACTACGAGTACAAGGCTGTTGTCAACGGCGAGATCACCACTGTCAAGATGGATGAGGAGCTGAAGGACAGCTATCCCAGCGGCAATGTCCTGAAGACCGATATTCTGCTGAACGTTATCGCCTATGCGGATGCTGAGAACGAGATTCTGGATGCCTCCGCCTGTGAGGAGTACAGCAAGGTCACTACCGATGATACCTATCAGCTTCCCGGCGTGGAGGTCAAGGCTGAGGCCGAGGATGGTATCATCGACCTGGGCGGCAAGAGCTACGCTGTTTCCGACGAGGTTGAGGTCTATGCCGTCACTGAGGGCAAGAAGATCGAGACTGGCTCTCTGAGTGATGTGGAGAAGGGCATGACGGTTACCGCCATCGTGAAGAACGGCGAGATCGTCACCATCTTCTACGGCTCCACCACCTCCTCCGGCAGCGACAAGGCTGAGATTTCCGGCAGCGGTGTAAATACTGCTACCGTTGTTAACGCCTCTGATCTGAGCAGCGAAGCCAATGGTGCCTATGTTCTGACCAAGATGCCTGAGGATAAGAAGGATGACATCGGCGGTGAAATCACCGACAACATGTTCTTCACCTTCCGCATTACTGACAAGGATGCTCAGGATGTTGCTCTGTCCATCAAGAACAGCAAGGGTAATCTGATGTACAAGGAAGATGCCAAAGGTGTGACCACTGGTTTCCATTACTTCTATGTGCAGGTCATTGGTGAAGGCATCAATAATTCCTCCAAGGGCTATGAGATGAGCGATAAGGCGCTTGTCGATGGCACTTATACTTGGACGATTGTCAATACGACCACCGGCGATGAGCTGATTGGCGGTACCTTCACTATCCGCTGAGTTCTGATCACCAAACCCCAAGAAGCAAGGAGGCCCCGGGTATTTCCCGGGGCCTTCTTGCTTTCTTGATATAGCGCCGCGTAATAATAGATGGTTCCAGCCTCATTGAGCTGCTGGTAGTCGTGATTGTAAAGTCCTCCCCCAGCTTCCAGCTCAGGCCGTCTTGCGTCCACTCCACCTCAAGCAGCTCTCCATCGCTGGTGCTGAAATTAACCGCCTGCGTGTTCCCCCTCAGAAAGACAGCGTGGCGTGAACCGCAGCTTACCCAAAGCGCCTTGGCTGGAATCCCCAGTGTAAGTACGGTAGGCTCGGACGGGCCGCAAGTTCCCGTACCCACATAAGAGCCGAACAGAAGGCTGCAATCTCCCCGTCCGGCGAGGCCCGCGTCAATTTTCTGAAAATCCTCGTTGAAGTCTCTCCGTAAAAAGCTGTCCTCCGGTTCCCACTGGTGCAGGTGATAGTGCGCTGTATAGTTTGCCATCTATATTACCCCCTCCGCAGGCAAGGCCATCCCCGCGTCCGGTAGACAGCCGGACGCGGGGTTCCTTTCCCGCAGGGGACGCGTTTTCCAGTACAGCAAAGGCGCTGCCCGGCCCCCCTGCGGGAGGAATGAAAATGGCAGCTTATACGGAACACTATCACCTGCACCAGTGGGAGCCGGAGAACAATTTCCTGCGCACGGATTTCAACGAGGATTTCCGTGTGCTGGATAAAGCACTGGCCTTAAAGCCTGAGATTCTAAGTGGAAGCTATACAGGGGATGACGCCCGAAGCCGGGATATTTCGCTGGGGGTATCGCCCCGGGCAGTCTTTGTGGTAAGGCAGGACGGCGCAATGCAGTCCGACATGTATACCTATGGCGGCCTGGCGCTGCAAGGAGCGCCGGTCACCATGCGGGACGGAAACCTGGTGGAGATCACCAGCAGCGGAATACGGGTGGCCCGCGGCGACCTGATAGAGGGCAGATTCTACGCGGACGCAAACCGATCCGGAATGAGCTACTACTATATAGCCTTCCACTAACAAAAAGAGCCGCCCCCAATCGGGGGCGGCTCTCTTCGTAATAAGCCGATTGCAGTTAGATTACCACTTCACGGTGAGGGTATACACATCGTTAGTAGTAGAGCTCCAATCGCCGTCCTTGTCAATGGTGATAACCTTCCGGCCAGACTGGCTCATATCGATAGCCAGATAAATGTCGCTACGATTGGTCAGCTTGGGGGTAGAGGGCTCGGAACCGTCAAACTTAATCTTAGAGGTGCCGTCAGTCACCGCATCCGCAGGAACGGTAATCTGAACGATAACCTTGCCCTTAACCTGATCGCCGGAGTACAGAGCGCTACCGGAGCCGACATTGCCGGTCACGTCGCCGAGAACCACACCGCCGGACACGGAAACAGTTTCGCCGGTCTTGGTGGACTCAAGCTGAGTGCTGACCTTGCTGGTGTCGCTGATATTGCCAGTCACATTCAGGGTGCCGTTGCCAACGATAGCAGCATTTGCGGTCAGATCACCCTTGACGTTCAGGGTGGCACCAGCGGGGATCTCCAGCTTGCTGGAAATAGTAGCATTACCCTCAAAGGTCACATCCGTGTACTGCTTCAGAGCAGTACCGAGATTGCTCTCGTCGGTAACAGTAGTTACGCTGTCAACCGCGGGGATGTTGCCGTAGGTGTCAACCACCAGCAGCTTCACCTCGTCGGCGACGCCCATCACATAGTAGGCGTTGGCCTGGTAGACACCGGAGGTAGCGGTCTCGATGGCGATGGTGGGCACCACGCCCTCAACGCCGGCCTTGTCGTCGCTGTTGATGCCGATGATAACGGTATCGTCGGTGATCTCAGCGTTGACATTGCTGCCTGTGCTGTTCAGAGAAGCGTCGGTGAAGCGGATATCGCCGTTCTTCTCGTTGTAGGCGATGATGGCGGTACGCAGCAGGTTGTCGACCTCGCTGACAGTGTAGCTGCCGTCCTTGTTCTCCTCGTAGGTAAAGATGTCGCCCTTGGACAGGGAAACCTTCTCGTCGGTCATGATGTCCTTGTGCTCGGTGGCGCCATCCCAGAAGGTGAAGGAAGACACGGTCTCGCCGTCATCGTTCTTGGTAGTGGACACGGCGCTGGTCACATAGCCGTAGTTACTGGTGATAGAGTTGACAGTCCCGGTCAGCTCCACATAAGCCAGAACAATGCTGTTGTAGCCGGTGGAGTTGTCCTTGTTAGCGTAAGCAGTGATATTCTGGTCCACCACAGAGGTAGTGCTGTACTTGGCAAAGTCGGAACCGGCCATAGTAGAGAACTTGCCCGCGCTATCCTTCACAAAGATCACGGCGTCGTCCGCGATGCTCTCGCCGCCAATCTTGCCCTTGCCAGAGTTGTTGACATACTTGCCAGTCACAATCTTGTCGAAGCCGGCCTTGTTGGCGCTGTCGGTCACGGCCTCGGTCAGGACGTACTCGCCCTTCTTGACCTCGTAGGTCACCAGGCCCATAGTATCGGTGTACTTCTTGTCGGTGGTAACCACCTTGGTGGTGCCGTCGGCGAAGAGCAGCTTGGCCTGGGGGCCGTTGATATCGGTGTCAGTCTTCACGACCACGGCGTAATCCTGCAGCTCGTGGCTGGAGGTGACAACCTCGGACTTCACGATGTAGCCGTTGAGCACAGCGGCCTTCACGGTGCTGTCCAGAGCCAGATCCTTGTCGGGAGTGGTGGTAACATAGTTGTACCAGGTACCGTCAATGCGGACGGAGTCGCTCTTGGTGGCCTCGATCTTGCCCTCGACCGTCTCAGCCAGGACATAAGTATCGGTGTCATCCACGGTGTTGGCGGCGTCGCTCTTGATGACATAGTCGTTCTTGGCCATATCGTCGTAAGCGTTCACGTCCTCAAACTTGATGTTGGTTCCAGCCACGTCGGTGTTGAAGGACTTCTCGCCCACGTAGGTCACCTTGGCGGCGGTGAAGGGGACGTAAACGACGGTGTCGATCTTGCCGTTGTCGTCATTGTCGTAAGCCTTCACAGCGGCGGCCTTGTTGCCGCCCACATTCAGGCCGTCAATCAGCTTACCGGTGTAGAGAGCGGTGGTGGTCACATTGCTGTCCACCTTGTAGGTGGTGCCGTCAATCTTGACCTCATTATTGCTGAGAGTACCAACCTTACCAGCAGTGCTCTCCACGATCAGGGAGCTGTCGGTGGAGGCATAGACGCCGTACACATTCTCGCTGTCCTTATACAGAACCTCGACCTTCTGGCCGATCAGGTTGCTGTAGTCACCCTCGACCTTGGTGTACTGGCCCTTGGTGGTGATGCCATTCATGTACAGGGTGTAAGTGCCCTTGCTGTCCTTCTCCACGTCGGTCAGCACAGCGTCGCCGTCGGTGATCAGGGACAGGTACTTGTGGCCCATGGTCTCGTCGGCGTACTTGGTCACGGTGTTCTCGCCGTAAACATTCTGGGTCTTCTGCTCCAGAGCGTACTTGACTTTGCTGAGCTCAGCGCCAGCGACCTCTTTCACGGTCTCGTCAGCGTCGCTGCGGCTGTTGTACACGGAGCCGCTCAGGGCATCAACAGCAGCCTTGATCCCAGAATCAGTGCAGTTGTTCTCCTTGATCGTGAGCACCCACACGCGCTCGGTGCCGGTCACGACGGACTCGGTGCCGGTGTAGCTGTACTGGCTGGTGGTGTAGTTGCCAGCGGCGTTCAGCTCAACCATGTTGGCGTCCAGAGCATTGTAGATCATCTGGGCGGCATTGTCACGGGTCAGCAGGGTGTTGGCGTTCAGATTGGACAGGTTCTTGTAAAGACCGTTCTGGTTGGCCAGCACGTTGGTGTTGATGGCCCAGTCGTTGCCCACCAGGCCGGACTTCTCGGCGTTGTAGCCCAGCACGCCCAGCAGCATCTTGGCGGCCTCGGTGGCGCTCACGGTGCCGGTAGGATCAAACTTGTTGTTGCCGCGGCCAGCGATGATGCCGTTGGCGGCGCAGTACTCAATGTAGGACTCTGCCCAATGGCCCTTGATGTCGGTAAAGGTGGGGGTGTCCTTGACGCCCAGCACGGGATCCACACCGCCGTTGATGGCGACGCAGAGCATCTTGGCCATCTCGGCACGGGTCACGGTGCCGGTGGGGTCAAAGTAGCTGCCGTCTTCCTTACCATTGATGATGCCCAGGGCAGTCATGGTAGAAACGGCGTCCTTGTTTACGATCTCATCCGCATCGGTGAAATCGCTCGCGTTCACCGCGCTGGCGCCGACACTCATCATGCCCACGAGCATGACGGAAGCCAGAGCCAGGCTGAGAGTCCGCTTGAGGTTTCTCATGTTTGGAATTCCTCCTTCTAAATTTTGAGCTTTCGGGGCATCCTACTCACGACTGCGCGTTTCAGTCAAGTATGACGCCCCTTACATGGGAGGAAAGAATGCAGCTTTCGGGGAATAGGGGTATAAAAGGCGGGGAAACAGAATCAAAAGGTTCGCATGGTAGACGTATGGTAGACATTATAAAAAACTCCTTGGGGAAAAAGCTGAAAATTCAGGCGCTTTGCGTTGCATTTTGGTAGACATTTGGTAGACATAACCCCACGCACGATCAGAAGAGGTATAAAAGTCGGCAGATTGGGTATTTTGAAAGCAAAGGATCACAGGCACGAGAAGAGAAAATCGGAGCACACGAGAATTTTGCTTTGATTTTAAGGAGAGATCTGCTATAATGTACTCGTATTGGAGCGCACTTCCATGGAAGGCGTTTATTAAATTGTGTTTACCGGGCCGGTGAATTGCCGGCCCTTGGATACCGTTTATGCCGGAAACGGCTGCGGCGGAAGGAATAGAGGGTTGTAGCTTTGACAAAATATGTGATCCACGGCGGAAAGCCGCTTTTTGGAGAAATTGACATCAGCGGCGCGAAGAATGCCGCCGTCGCCATAATCCCCGCCGCCCTGCTGGTGGACGGGGTATGCCGCATTGAGAACATTCCCCAGATCAGCGACGTGACATTGATTCTGAATATTTTGCAGGAGCTGGGCGCCGATGTGCGCACCGTCAACCGCACCACGGTGGACGTGGACTGCTCCCACATCCGCAATGCCCGTGTGCCTGAGGAGCTGGCGCGGAAAATCCGCGCCTCTTATTACCTTATTGGGGCGCTGCTGGGCCGGTTCGGCTCCGCCGAGGTGCCCCCTCCGGGCGGCTGTGACTTCGGCGGCCGGCCCATTGACCAGCACATCAAGGGCTTTGTGGCCATGGGGGCCGACGTGGACGTGCGGGGCGGCTACATTCATGCCAAGGCCAAAAACGGCCGCATGTGCGGCACTCAGATCTATCTGGACATCGTATCGGTGGGCGCCACCATGAACATCATGCTGGCGGCCGTGCTGGCCGACGGCCTGACCGTCATTGAGAACGCCGCCAAGGAGCCCCACATCGTGGATCTGGCCAACTTCCTCAACTCCATGGGCGCGGAGATCATGGGCGCGGGCACCGACGTGATCAAAATCCGCGGGGTGGAGCGCCTGTCCGGCGGCAGCTACTCCATTATCCCTGACCAGATTGAGGCGGGCACTTATATGACCGCCGTGGCCGCCGCCGGGGGCGAGGTGCTCATCCGCAACGTCATCCCTAAGCATCTGGAGTGCATCACCGCCAAGTTGCTGGAGATGGGGGTGGACGTGGAGGAGCGGGATGACGCGGTGCTGGTGCGCCGGCACGGCAAGCTGACCCGCACCAATGTCAAGACCCTGCCCTACCCCGGCTTCCCCACCGACATGCAGCCCCAGATTGCCGCCGTCCTCTGCCTGGCGGAGGGCACCAGCGTGCTCACCGAGGGCGTGTGGGACAACCGCTACCGCTATGTGGACGAGTTCCGGCGGATGGGCGCCCAGATCCAGGTGGACGGCAAGATCGCCGTCATCGAGGGCGTGGAGAAGCTCACCGGCGCCCGCATCCAGGCCTGCGATCTGCGGGCCGGGGCGGCCATGGTAATCGCGGGCCTGGCGGCCCAGGGCACCACCGAAATTGGCTGCATCCACCACATCGAGCGGGGCTACGAGGATATCGTGCGCAAGCTCTCCGGCGTGGGGGCGGACATCCGCGTGGTGGTCACCCCGGACGAGGAGAAGCAGAGCCAGGTAGGCTAAAAAGAAAACAGGGAGCGGCGGCGCAGGCCGCCGCCCTTTTTTGCGCAGAGAGACTACATAGTGAGGAGCGATTCCGTGCTGGAACTTTGTACCCTGGCCAGCGGCTCCAGCGGCAACAGCCTGCTGGTGACCGACGGCCGCACCCATGTGCTGGTGGACGCGGGCATCTCCTGCCGCCGTATCTGCACCGGCCTGAAGGAGCTGGGCGTGGAGCCGAAGGAGCTCGCCGGCGTGCTGATCACCCACGAGCACAGCGACCACATCTCCGGTTTGACCACCCTGACCAAGCAGCTTAAGCTGCCGGTGTATGCCAGCCCGGGGACGGGGCGGCAGCTTTGCTACCGCATTGCCTTTCTGGAGGAGCTGCTCCGCCCTGTGGCGCCGGGGGAGGGCTTTTCCGTCGGCGGGCTGGCGATTGAGAGCTTCCCCACCTCCCACGACGCGGCGGAGAGCGTGGGCTACGCCCTGTCCGCCGGGGGGCGGAAGGCGGCGGTGGTCACCGACCTGGGCTATGTGACCGGGGCGGTGCTTCGCGGCATCCGGGGGGCGGATCTCCTGGTGGCCGAGGCCAACCACGACGTGGAGTGGGTGCAGTCCGGCCCCTACCCTTACCACCTCAAGGCCCGCATTCTGGGCGACCGGGGCCACCTGTCCAACGAGGCGGGGGCCGAGCTGGCCTGGACGGCGGTGGAGGGGGGCGCCCGCACGGTGGTGCTGGCCCACCTGTCCCATGAGAACAACACCCCCGCCCGGGCCCACGAGGTGGTACGGGGCGTACTGGAGCGCCGGGGCGCGGCAGTGGGCCGGGACGTGGCGCTGGAGGTGGCCCCCCGCAGCGAGAAGAGCCGGAGGTACACGGTATGAAGGGCATCCGGGTGCAGCTCATCTGCGTGGGCAAGATGAAGGAGAAATTTTACATCGACGCGGCGGCGGAGTACGTCAAGCGCCTGTCGGCCTACTGTAAGCTCCAGGTGGTGGAGCTGCCGGAGGAGCGGCTGCCGTCCAATCCATCCCAGGCCCAGATCGACGCCGCCCTGGAGAAGGAGGCGGCGGCCATCCGCGCCAGGCTGGCGCCGGGGGCCAGCCTGATCGCCCTGTGCGTTGAGGGGTGCATGCGCTCCAGCGAGGAGCTCTCCGGCCTCCTGTCCGACTGGAGCAGCCGAGGGGGAAGCAGTCTGTCCTTCCTCATCGGCGGCTCCTACGGCCTGCACGCCTCCCTCAAAGCGGAGGCGTGGGCCAAGCTGTCCATGTCCCCCATGACCTTTCCCCACCATCTGGCCCGGGTGATGCTGCTGGAGCAGCTCTACCGCAGCTTCAAGATCGACGAAGGCTCCAGCTACCACAAGTAGGCGTGACAATCTCCCGAATTCGTCAAAAGACAGGCTGGATATTGGTGAATTTTTGTGCTATAATCACAGTGCAGTACATCGTTTACGCCAGAATTTCAGATATTGGAGGTTAGTCCCATGTCCTATCGTGATGTTTATGAAAAGTGGCTCAGCAGCTCTGCGCTCAGCGAGGCGGAAAAGGAGGAGCTGCGCTCTATTTCCGGCGACGAGAAGGAGATTGAGAGCCGGTTCTTTGCCCCGCTGGAGTTCGGCACCGCCGGCCTGCGCGGCACCATGTGCGTCGGCCTGCACCAGATGAACATCCACGTCATCCGCCACGCCACCCAGGCCTTCGCCGAGGTCATTCTGGCCGAGGGCCCCGAGGCGGTGAAGCGCGGCGTGGCGGTGTGCTTCGACTGCCGCAACCACTCCCAGGAGTTCGCCCGTGAGACCGCCGGCGTCATGGCGGGCAACGGCATCCCCGTACGTATCTTCGAGTCCCTCCGCCCCACCCCCGAGCTGTCCTTCGCCGTCCGGGAGTATGGCTGTATCGCCGGCGTGAACGTCACTGCCAGCCACAACCCCAAGGAGTACAACGGCTACAAGGTCTACTGGCAGGACGGCGCCCAGCTCCCCCCCCACCACGCCGAGGCCATCGCCAAGAAGATGGAGGAGCTGGACTTCTTCGCCTCCATCAAGCGCATGGACTACGACGAGGCGGTGGAGAAGGGCCTGATCACCGTCATGGGGGCTGAGACCGACGAGAAGTTCCTCTCCAACGTCATGGGTCAGGTCAACGACAAGGCCGCGGTGGAGAAGGTGGCCGACACCTTCAAGATGGTTTACACCCCCTTCCACGGCACCGGCTACAAGCTCATCCCCGAGGCCCTGCGCCGCCTGGGCATGAAGCACGTCATCTGTGTCCCCGAGCAGATGGTCATCGACGGCAATTTCCCCACCGTGGTCTCCCCCAACCCGGAGAACCCGGAGGGCTTCTATCTGGCTGTGGATCTGGCCAAGAAGGAGGGGGCGGACTTTATCCTCGGCTCCGACCCCGACGCCGACCGGGTGGGCATCATGGTGCGCACCTCCGACGGGGAGTTCAAGGTGCTCACCGGCAACCAGACCGGCGTGCTGCTGCTGGACTACCTGATCGGGGCAAAGCAGCGCGCCGGCAAGATGCCCGCCAACCCCGTGGCCCTCAAGACCATCGTTACCACCGAGATGGCCCGCAAGGTCGCCGAGACCAACGGCCTGAAAAGCTACGACACCTTTACCGGCTTCAAGTTCCTGGCGGAGAAGAAGGACAAGCTGGAGAACGCCGGGGAGGGCAAGGTGATCTTCGCCTACGAGGAGAGCTACGGCTACATGCTGGGCGACTATGTCCGCGACAAGGATGCCGTCACCGCCGCCCTGTCCCTCACCGAGATGGCGGCCTGGTACGCCGGACAGGGCATGACCCTGTATGACGCCCTGCTGGCCTGCTATGAGAAGTACGGCTATTACGGTGAAAAGACTCTGAACCTGGTGATGCCCGGCCTGGACGGCCTGAAAAAGATGGCCGATCTGATGGCCAATCTGCGGGAAAAGCCCCCGGTGGAGATCGCCGGTGTGGGCGTGCTCCAGCAGAAGGACTACAAGGACGGAAGCGTGGTCAACGTCGCCGACGGCGCGAAGAGCACCATGGAGCTGTCCGGCTCCAACGTGCTGCGCTATGAGATGGCCGACGGCACCAGCCTCATCGTCCGGCCCTCCGGCACCGAGCCCAAGGTCAAGGTCTATATCCTGGCCAACGACGCCTCTAAGGAGGCCTGCGACGCCAAGGTGGACAAGTATGCCGCCTGGGCCGAGAGCCTGAAAAAGTGAGTGAATAGAGTAAACCGGTTCCCCGGCGTCCGCGCCGGGGAACCGGTTTTTTCACGTCGGGAGCAGCACGGATTTCCAGCCTCCCGGAGTAGCGGGAACCTGAACAGAGGCGGTGTCGCCCCAAAATTCATTTTACACCCTGTGCACGGGCGGCACTTGCGGCCGCCCCCTTTTTGCCCCCGCCGGGAACGCTTCGCCCCGTAGGGGCGGGGCTTGTCCCCGCCCGTGGGCGGCCACAAGGGCCGCCCCTACTTCCGGGGTTCCGTTCCCGGCGGACTACCTTGTGGCGCTTGTGTGTAGGGGCGGGTGCCCACACCCGCCCGGAGCTGGCCGGTGGCCCGGAGGGGCGGGCCGATGTGGGCATCGGCCCCTACAGAGGTCTGCTGCGGCAGGCACCGCCCGGCAAAATGCTCCGTAGGGGCGGGGCTTGTCCCCGCCTGCGGGCGGCCATAAAAGCCGCCCCTACTTCCGGGGTTCCGTTCCCGGCGGGCTATCTTGCGGCGCTTGGACGTAGGGGCGGGTGCCCACACCCGCCCGCAGGGCGTCCGGCAGAAGGAGTCCCCCGCGTCCGGCGGTACGCCGGGCGTGGGGGACTCTCATATCCCGGAAGGGGGAATATTCATGGCAAATTATACCGAACATTATCAGCTCCACCAGTGGGAATCGGAGGACAGCTTCCTGCGGACGGATTTCAACGCGGACTTCGCCAAAATTGACGGGGCCATTGCCGCGTGCAGCCACACGGTCAAAGGCGCCTATACCGGAAACGGAAGCTATTTGACGGTGGAGCTGGGCTTCCGGCACGCGGCGGTGCTGGTCTCGCTGGGATATCAGTCCTACAACCAGCCGCGGCTCTCCATCGACGGGGACACCGCTTATATGGTCATGACTGACAGCGGGTTCCGCGTCCAGGATGATCGGAATGCCAATCTGAACGAGGTAGGGAGAGAATATCTGTATTTGGCGTTCCAATAATAACAAGAATCCCCCGGACAAGTCCGGGGGATTCTTGTTTGAACTTGAGTTTGACAGCAATGCCAGATTACTGAACCTCAACAATGTAGGCGGAGTAACGGGCAAAGGTGCCGTCCCAAGTCTTTACCACAATAACGTTGCCGTTATTCAGATTCTTGCTACTGGCGATATCGTCAGTGCGGTTAGTCAGATCACTATCCGTGCCATTTTCAGCGACCGCCGCAGTGGTGAAGATACCGGAAGCGTGCGCGGTAACAGAGTTGTCGACGGTGATGGTCACAGTAAGCGGAGTCCAGAGCCAGAGCGTACTGGGTGGGAGCGCCCTCGACCTCACGGAAGGCCACGATGTTGCCGAAGTCGTCCAGGAAGAAGTCGTACTGAGCGTCAAACTGCACGCCGTTGGCCTTATCGTCACACTCAGAGATCAGGAACTTGACGGGGTTATCCTTGTTGATGTTGCTCAGAACCTCCAGGCCGTCCTGCTTGTACTCCTCGCCGCCGACCTTGATGTAGTTCTTGTTGTCGTCCTTGTTCTTGGCGTTGAAGAGCTCCATCTCACCGGTAACGGTCTTGGGCTCCTCCACATAGGTACGGCCGCCGTACTGGACAACCAGCACCACGTCGCCCTTGGTCAGATCCGTGGCAGTGGTCACGATATCCTCGTTGTCGATGACATCGTCGCCGGGCAGGCCGTACAGGGTGGTGGTCTCGTTCTTGGAGCTGACGCCGGACACATGGGTCAGGGACTTCTCCACGGAGATGACATAGTTGGCATAGCCGTCGTTGTCGTTGTCGATGACGGTCAGGGCGGCGCCCTTCACGTTCATGATATCGTCCACATCAGCGCTGTCAATGGCCATTTCCTCATAGTTGTGGTAATACTCGGTGGCCTTATCGGTGGCCAGGCCAGTGCCCTTCAGCAGGGCGGCCAGGGAGTCGTCGTCCTTGGAGTCGCCGCCGGTGACCTTCTCGCCGGTCTCAATGACGGTGTTCACGTCGGAGACCACAGGAGCGCCATACACGGTGGAGTCGGCCAGAATGGTGGTCTTCTTCACGTACATGGTGACGGCCTTACCCAGCATATCAACAGGAGTGCTGACATTGAAGACCTGGGTCTTCACGTTGGCGCTGGAATCCTGGGCCACGGCGGTGTTGCCGGTGGTGGACAGGATGCCGTCGGGGTTGTAGATGCGGGTCTTGCCCTCCTGCAGCGCGGTATCGGTGTCGTCGTCCAGGATGGCCCACTCATTGGCGGTGACAACGCCCTCCACCTTGATCACGCCGTACTTGTCGGACAGGATGGTGCGGTGATCGCTGTAAACGATGGGGTAGTTGTTGGTGGTGTAGCTCTGGATCATCTCCACGTCCAGGGCGTTGTAGATCAGCAGGGCCGCGTCGTCGCGGTTCAGGGGAGCGGACAGATCCTTGGTGAACCCTTCGAAGATGCCCTGCTCGTCGGCGCGGACGGACACGTTGATGGCCCAGTCGGCACCCTCAAAGCCCTCGATCTTGGGATCGTAGCCCACGGCCACCAGCAGCATCTTGGCCGCCTCCAGGGCGGTCACGGTGGCGCTGGGATCAAAGGTGCCGTTGCCGCGGCCGGCGATGATGCCGGTGGTGTAGCAGTAGTTGATATGGCCCTTGGCCCAGTTGCTGGTGATATCGGTCAGGCCGGAGTTGACGCTCTGGTACAGAGCGCTGTTGTCCACGCCCTTATTCATGATGACGGAGAGCATCTTCGCCATCTGAGCGCGGTCAACATTTTCGGTGGGTGCATAGGAGCCGTCGGGCTTGCCCTCGATGATGCCGAGGGAAACCAGCATGGAAACGGCGTCCTTGTTCACGATCTGATCCTTATCGGTGAGATCGTTGTAGCTCACAGCGGAGGCGGAGACAACCATCATGCCGATGAGCATGATCGCCGCCAGAGCCAGGCTGAGAGCCCGCTTGAGGTTTCTCATTTGGA
>CDYJ01040015.1_pt1 | contig 21397 bp, 9 predicted proteins | sample 557501 | NCBI WGS metagenome assembly CDYJ01 (sample SAMEA3182079, study PRJEB8094) | gut metagenome | biome: human; feature: gut; material: Stool; isolation source: human stools | place: Canada | collected 2012-11-20
AGGCTTCATTTATAAAAACAGAACTTGCGTTTATAGTTTATAATAAATTGATTGTAAGTTTGGTATAAAGGAAAGGAAGTTTATCCTTAATGCGGAAGAACTTTGCTGTTAATAGATTAGGAAGTAACTAATGCTACTTTACACTATTTCAGTTATCCATTGGAATAACTTCCTGCATATAAATAGCGTCGAGACTCCAAAGGGCAGCATCATTCGTGCTGATGCTTGTACATTCATCTAATGGAGCCGGTACTTCCGGCGGAAGTATGGTCGTGATACGGAAAGAGGGTGCAGGTGTATGTTCCAAACGGGTGAATAAGTCCGTCCAGGCTTCTTCTGCCATTTGTCTATCACGCAGATGATAAGCCGCATAAGCCATCAGGCGGGATATACGGAAACGGCTGTGACTAAGTTCCCATGCTTTCTTCTTGTAACGTGCGGCATGGTCAAGCCAAGCATCTTTCCATTCGGGTATATCAATCATACGCATCATTTCATTTGCAATCTCAAATCCGCCCATGATGGTCATTAAATGGTTGGTTGTTTCCAGTTTAGGATCGCATTCGGTTGTGATAATCCCTGTTGCCGGATCAAACCCTAAAGCTTTTGGCCCGGTAAAGAGACGGTTAGGTAAGGCGGCAATGCTTTTCATTCCTGCTACGATTTTATCACGATACATTGTGTTGCCGGTGCGTTCCCATTCCGTCATCCAATTACCGGCATAGGCCAGCCAATCAGGACCGATACGCAAACGGGCGGGAGCAGTACAAGGATATTCACTGCGGGGTTGAGCCAGGCGCATAGGATCCAATTCATAGAGTTTGTGGTCAGAATCCTTTACTTCAGTCATTAAATCACCGCAACGTTCGTCCGTAGTAAGGTAATAGTAGAAACGGTTCCAAGCGGCCTGGCTGATTCGCGCTTCTTTTGCACCACAGCCCCAATGGCTTACGTTATGGCGACTGCCCAATCCGGCATTCGGACCGACGTGGTAAACGTCGACTTCACCCGTATGCCGGGTCATGGCTTCAGCCATACGCCAAATATCAAGACGCCCGGTACGCAGGAAATTATACCACAGCCACATATTAGAAGCCAGTTCCGTATTGTCCCAGGCAAATCCTCCGACATCATAACGCCAGGTATGACGAACGGGGTCATAAGCATGCATCACATCACCGTAATTCCAGAAACCATACCATTTGTTTTGTTCGATTGCTTTCTGATAGAAGTCAATGTAAGCATCCAAGCGGTCTTCTACACAAGTACGGAATGGAGTGCTGCGGTCAGGAAGGCTCCATATTCCGAAAGCCTGGCGGGCATGAAGATAATTCGGGGTTGGCATTAACAGACTAGGGCTAGAAAATTGTTTGGCATAATCAGCAAAAGCCTTTTTCCCGATATAACCACCTTGTGGGATAAGTGTAAATGTAGTTGTACGGGCAATGCCGTATGGCGTGCTCATACCTTCCTGGACATCTTCATAGCTGGCATTCAGGTCATGAGCTATACGATCATAATGCCGTAAATCCATAGGCTCGGACTCCGGACTCCACAACCAGGCGGTAAGGGTAGCTACCGGGGTTCGTGCGTCTGAAATTTCAATAGAAGAGGGATAAGACTGCCAAAAGTCATGCATACAAAGTCCTAATCCTCCGGTAATATCTCCGACAAAAATATATCCATCGCTACGTGTGCCGGAAAAGGTTCCTATCCAGGGATTATCGTTATTGGCGCGTTTACGAATGGAGAAAGCATCAGCAGTGAGTTGAGACAGACGGTAGTCATTCCATGAAGCCCAGTTATCGAGCAGAGAACGGTTCTTTTCATCGAAAAAGTCATAAGGCGGAATACGTTTGCCTTCCATTTGCTGCTGTTGCAGAGAAGGTTCATCAGTCGGTATCAGTTTTGTATCATTCTTTTCATGACTGTTTTTCTTATTATCTGCCTTATTTAAAGTCAGCATGCGACGTCCTATCAATGGTTGCACCGGCTCGCTCCATACTCCTCCATCCGCACACGAGAAAGCAATATGACGATTATACAAAGCTTCACGCATAGGAATATCGAAACGAATACCTAAACTACGAATGAAATCTTTCTTCTGATCTCCGTCATAGACGAAGCTATGTACCATTTTGACCTGTTCACTACCACCATAAAAGTAGAGACGTACCACAAAAGGAAGCCACTCACGGTTATTCAGACTGTTTTCATCAGAGTGATTCACTTGGTTCCCTTTAGAGTGACTCACTTGGTTATTTTCAGCGTGACTCGTTTCAATCTCCCTATTCCTGTTCCGATGCACACCTTCCAACTTGACAAGTGCCCGTACAGAGCCGAAACGTTCAATGGTTACTGATTTTATTTCTCCTATGTAACGAGTAAAAGATATTTGAGATGTATTTTCCTGAATCGGCTCGCTTTGAGTACTACAAATAAGACGCGCTTTCTCTCCTACTTTAGTTCCTTTATAGAGCAGGCTATCCATCAGGAAATCTCCTCGCCGGGGAATAAATACAGAAAGTACGCCTGTTTCAATTTGAATATTTTCAGGCGTTTCAGTTATAGCAATAGAAGCATTAGGTTGTTTATTGATAGTTTTTACTTTCTGGGGGACTTTTTCCAGTGTCAGTCTTTCTGTTCCGGCAGGAATGACTCCGGCAACTCCGCTCCATTTCACGGAACCATCCGGCCAGTAAGCCAATGGCCAAGTATCTACCGGAATCTCTTGATTTCTATCTGTTTTTAGTCGCAATGAAGTTTCAGGAAATAGGTAGCCTTCATCAAAAGGAACTCCGAAGCTTACAGCTTTGTCTTGTTCAGGAGTATTGCCGATCCAATGTAAAGGAACAGTAGACGTTTGGGGTGGTAAACATTCATAGCGGAAGTTTGTAATGCGGATACGGGATAAGGTGGTACGAAAGCCGAACCATCCTTCTGTCAGAGGTTCGGCATCGCGGAAGTCCACCAGTCGCTTGCCGTCTATGTAATAACTAATCCTATTATTTTCATTTGTTATCTTAATGTGATACCAATGGTTCGCTTTTAGCAAATGTTCGGAATCTGTATATTCTTTCAGTATAGCAGGACGTACTTTGGGATCTGTGATTCCTGCTTCATTGCCGTCATAACGACGGAAGCGTGTAGTAGAGTTATAGTTTCCACCATATCCCATGTAATAGAGTTGCAAAGAATAACAATTCAGAAAGATTCCGCTACGCCACTTCTCACGTTTCCATATATTATCAGGATGTTTGGGGTCCGAAGCCATCCAAAAGCAATTCAGGTCACTCAAACGGTCTCCTTCTTTTTCTACAACTACACACGCATCATATTCAATGGTTACCCGCCCGCTCATCTTTTCTTTCCTCCATAAGGTAAGGCCTTTAGGAGACAGTATTTCAGCGGTATCGCCCTGAAATGTCACTTTATAATCCGGAGATTCCGACTCTACCTTCCAATATTTATGAAACTGGCGGGCGTTGAGACCGGAAACTTTATTGTCTTGTGCGTTTGTTCCTAAAGTGATGAAGAGGAACAAAAGGATAAAGAGTTTTTTCATATGTATATTTGCTATCTCACCTTACAAAGGTAGGGAGAGCTGTTCAATTAAGAAATAGAATATTATCCATATATATGGCGATTCGTTCAAATATGAAAAAAGAACAACCCGATACTGTAACCGGATTGTTCTTTCCTTATAAACTTATACTAAATAAAATAAGACTTTTCTTACTCTTTCGGTTCTTCCGTTTCGGATGTCTTCAAAGTTTCGGCGCCCACATAATAACCAAGGTTGGTACCCTGATTATATCCCATGTTCTGCATAGCCTGCGACATATCATAGTTATGGTCTGTCATCAAGTGCGGCAGACGATGAGTAGTAGGATGATTCGTAGAGAATATATAGATTGATTTGTTATCATTTGAGCCTAAAATAACTTCTTCACGATAGTCACCCAAGAAATCTCCGTAGTAACAAGGATTGTATTTGGTTCCATGGTTACCATCATTCGTTCCATACGCATCTTTGAAACTTAACAAACGTTTCTTATTCGTTTTATTAACATCCGGATTGTCTTTATAACTTACAATGCAAGTACGGTCATACATTTCCCGTGTCGATTGTCCGCTCCAATAAATAGCCACATTATACATCACACCATTAGCAATGCCAGTAGGATATGTAGTAGAAACCAATCCGGTACCATTACAACTGAACATACCTTCTTGGGTAGAAGACCAATATTCAAAATCCGGACTATCCGGGTCAACATCCGCTACTATACAACGCCCGACATCACTTGCATCTACCGGTAAATTTCTTCCATGACCAGTAATCATACTGCCATCTCTTGCATCAATCACCTGACAGGCATATCCATTTCCCTGACCTTCATAATCTTTTGATTCTTCAAAAGAAGCAACAATCTGCAATCCGGAACGGTCTTTTATGAATTTTCCGACATGCAATATATCTCCATGCCCATTTCCACTACACCATAACTCGCTTCCATTATCGTCAATAGCTGCCGAACCATACAAAATCTCATCCCTTCCATCACCGTCCAAATCAGCAACACGGAAACAGTGTGAACACATCGCTAACCATTTAGACGAATGATCTGCTGTATCAAACTTCCAACGTGGAACCAGTTCATTACCTTTCAAGTCAAGTGCCCAAACCTGCCAATTCTTATAAATACCTCTACTGATTATCAAACTAGGATTAGCCACTCGCGCTCCGGTTGTTTCATCAGGAATACCATCCAAATAAGCAACACCGATAAAGAAGCGATCCATACGATTGCCAAAATCATCTCCCCAATATTCACTCCAATACTTGGCACGTGACACTTTCGATCCTTCTCCTCCACGTGGAATATTATCTATACGAGTTATTTCACGTCCGTCATATCCCCTGCAAATAGAGATATATTCGGGACCCTCCATTATCAAACCGCAAGTAGTAGCTGTAGACGGGTCATTCAGATCTCTCGCAATAGCCGCTCCGGAGTACCAACCTTTACCATCTGTTTGACGATTACGATAATCATTCACTTTCCCATTTGCGTCAGTGATAATCTTGCCATCGGCAAACTTTGTACCTTCGGAAGTACGGAAAGCAATTTCACACAAACCGTCACCATCAAAATCATACAAGATATAAGAAGTATAATGTGATCCGGAACGGATGTTAATTCCCAAATCAATCCTCCACAAGAAAGTCCCGTCCATTTTATATGCTTCCAACAGAGTAGTACCATTAAACCAAACTCCCATATTCGCTCCGTCGTATGGTTCTCTCTTCACCACAATCTCTAATTCACCGTCACCGTCCAAGTCACCTAGCTGAATATCATCAGGAGAATATGTAATCGATGCATCGGGTACATTCATGTTTAATCTAATTTCATGATAAAACTTTTCTGCCATTTCAGAAGTAAATGTATAATCGCAAAGCGTTTCAGCCTGATTAGCAAGAGTTACCCGATATACATTCGTTTTTGATACATCAATATCTGCATCCACCCAGGAAGTCGTATTTGAAATAGGTTCTTCATTCAATTTCACTTCCGTCTCACCGTCTACTGATTTATAAATATCAAAAGCAACATTAGACGGATCGATCTTCAATAATCTCCAGCTAATCAATGCGGATGCAATCCCTGATGCGTTATTGGGATCAGAAGCCGAAATAGGATCATAACTCACCCACATGGCGCGGCTACCCGTTATAACTTCAGTAGGCAGAGGCGGCAACTCCTCTTCCGTCTGATTGCCATTGTTCACTTCAACGACGGGGTCATTATCCGAGCAGGCAACTATGGCCAGCAGACAAAACAGCCCCAGTATTATATAATGTTTCTTCATTTCTTTCGTTTTTTTATTCTATAAACATCCGTTCTATGCAAGAATATCCTATCACTATTCATCAGCATTCCGGTTGTGGGTTACCACCCCGGATTCTGCTCCAAATTAGGATTCTTCGATTTTTCACTCTGCGGAATCGGGAAGAAATACATCTTATCATCCCAACTTCTTTCTTTTACCTTACGTTCATACGTATAAGTATCATCCCCATTCTTCGTAATCTTCATTTCAACAATGTTCTTGAAATGTTTATCACCCTCCTTCCAACGGCGTACATCCCAAAAACGATGTCCTTCAAAGGCCAATTCTACCATACGTTCATTCTGATATTTCTTCCAGAAAGCATCATTGGTCATCCCTTGAGGGAATCCGGGCATCTCGGCACGCGTACGAACTACTTTGATAGCATCCACAGCCGAAGTTGTAAATTCATTATCCGTTGCATACGGACTACCCAGATACTTATATACAGCCTCTGCATAATTCAAATAGAACTCTCCAAAACGGAACGTAATCCATGAATGATAGGTCTTTGAAGCTGTACCGGCACGTAAGTCTACTGCCGTCTGACAATACTTCTTCAGATAATAGCCAGTCGGAGTTCCGCCACTCAAAGGCTCCGCATTTAGTCCACCCTGATAGGTTTGCAGAGGAACAGTATTCCAGTTAGGCCACTTTTCGTCTCCATTCTTGGCAATGGTCAGATAGAAACGAGGGTCGCGGTTGGTATAATAAGGATTAGTGGGATCATAGTTATCCAACTCGTCCGGACGCAGCCCTGAATCCTTCATCTCATACGCATCTACCAGTGTCTGTGTGGGACAGTTTCCACCTTTACAATTTTCCAACCCTACCGGGAAGTTATATCCCTCAAAAGAATTAGTGGTAGTAGTGGCACGACGGAGAAAAATCAATTCATTAGTAGCGTCATTGTAATTGTCCTTGCTCCAAAGTGATGAATAATCCTCCACTAAGAGTTTTGCCTTTTCAGCAAACCCATTACTGTCATCTAGAATTTCCTTATTGGCTTTAGCTGCACGATACCACAGTTCTCTATTATCAGTCGGGTTAAACAAAGGACTTGCCGCATACAATGCCGCACGAGCTTTCAAGGCCAATACCGTTTTACGGTTGGCACGTCCTGTTTCCGCCGGACTACTAGGCAATGCCATATCTCCCAGTTTACTGTAATCGACAATAATCTTATCCTTTATATCATCACATTCGGCTATGATATAATCAAAAATCTCCTGTGCCGGTCTGCGCGATAACGTATTCGATTCTTCGGCTGTTAATATATGGTCGCTAAACGGCACATCTCCATATTGCCGTACCAAGTTAAAGTAGAAATATGCACGCAGGAAACGCACCTCATACTCGTAATTGGCATAGCGGAACATCTGTTGTGCATAATCACTGTTCAAAGCCAACTCGGGAAATGTCAGTCCGGTAAACTTCTCCAGATACAAATTACAATTGGCTATCCCTTCATAACAAGATGTCCACATACTACTTTTAGCATTCGACGGACTCCAAGAACCATTGTAAAAGTCTTCAATCTGATTTCCCGAATAAGCATATTCGGACTCATCGGTAGCAGAACCAAGGACTGCCCCGCTATAGTTTCCAAAGTCCACATCCATGGACAAATAGATATTTGTTATCAGCCCTCCCACATTACCGAAGTTGAGCTTCACAAAATCCTCATCATAGTTATTGTACTCATGATATTCCATCTTATCTGAGCAGGAACCGAGTGCGGCTACACACATCATTCCGTAGATAATGTTTTTCAGTTTCATTCTTTCGCTTTGTTTTTATGATTAAAAACCAATCGTAACACCGACTACTACACTCTTATTCAGCGGAGTCGCTACACCATAACATTCCGGATCTGCCACATCAATATGATCAGAACAGAACAAGTCTGTTCCTCTGACATATAACTTGGCACTCCCCAATATCTTAGTCTTCTTCATCCATTCTTTCGGGAATCTGTAATACACCTCCGCATTACGTAATTTCAAGAATGACCGGTCTGCCAACCAAACCGTATTAGCCTGATAGTTATTGGCATTACTCTGTGAACTCAAACGAGGATATTTAGCATTTTGATTTTCCGGTGTCCAACGATTCTCATAATAATGAGTAGAAAGTGTCGTATTATTTATCAACGGCCAAAACATACTCTTCGTATTCAAGACAGCAGAATAGTTACCTGTTCCTTGGAACATTACATCTACTCCAATCCCTTTCCATTCGGCTCCCAAATGGAAAGAATAATAAATTTCCGGAGCCGTCGTACTATAACCGATAGCTGTTTTATCATTGGCATCAATGATTCCGTCTCCATTCACATCTTTATATTTTATGTCTCCCGGCACTACCGTACTAAAGTTTTGCGGAAGGCTGTTTGCTATATCTTCTTTATCTTTGAAGAAACCTTCAGCTACCATTCCATATACTTGTCCCAACCGATTTCCTGTTTGCACAAGATTCTTATACAAACGCGGTTCTTCCAGTTGTTCCTTAATTTCATTCTTATTCCAAGCAAAATTACCGCCAAGGTTGAACACTACATCTCCTAACCGTTTCGTATAGTTAAGTCCTAGTTCCACGCCATAGCTATCAACGATTCCGGCATTCTCGAACGGAGCATCTACGCCCAACACATCGGTATATTTTCCTTCGGAAGAGACCCAAATATCTTTTCTCCGTTGGTAATAGCCTTCTGCCGTCACGTCCAGTCCATTGAACAACACGGCATCAACACCAACATTGTATTTATACGCTTTCTCATGTGTCGAATTAGCTGTTGCCAGGCGCCCGATAATAGTACTTCCGAATTCAGAGTCGTAACTACTGTTAAACTTATATTGCGTACCGGTAGTCGTATAAATCTGATCCCAATAGTCATATACGGTAGTACTTCCGTCTTTAGGCAGATAATCAACATTGATCACTCCAAACGAAGCGCGCAATTTCAGGAAGTTCACCCAAGACACATCTTTCAACCATTTTTCTTCCGAAAGCACCCAAGCAGCAGAAATGGTAGGCGAGAAAGCCCATTTATGCCCCGGTGCCAATAAACTGGAGGCCGAGCCAACCAATGCCAGATCCAAATAATAGCGATTAGAGAAGCCTACATGATTATACCAGGATACATTTTGCCGATAAATAGTAGTGTTCAATCCGTATGAATCACGATACTCATAATCCCATTTGAATTGAGAATACACATCCCACTTCCGAAACGAGCGATTGTAATCGACACTACCTGCAAAGTTAAATTGGCGCGCCCAGTTGTCAATACCTGCACCCGAACCCATTTCACTGGATTCGCCACCTGAAATGGCAGTATAAAACGGACCGTTAGTTGTCCAGCTTGTTGCATAACCGGCATACGTATAAGTCTTGCTATGGTCTTCCAGAATATTGGAATAGTTGTCATAAGCTAAACGAAAGTTTGCTCCCAATCCTTTCAGCAAACCAGATAAATCTTGTGACAAGGTAAGGTCGGCAAACAAACTGCGAGAGTGTCCTTTAGAATAAGCAGCTCCCTGCGATTGTGCGACAGGATTCGATGTTCCCGCCCAAGTAGTACTTCCTCCCCAACTGTCATCTTCCGTACGAACCGGAAAAGCTGCAGAAGGAATCGAATAAATCATATCCCATAGGTTAACCGAAGCCCCCGGAATCCGAGATTCGGACAAGGTACCGAGAAGATTCAACTTCAATTTGGTAGTGGCGGTTAAATCAATATCCAGATTTGTACGCAAATTAGCACGTGAATACATATTCTGTGTAGAATATCCGTCATTTGCATTCGGGGTTTTGATAAACCCTTTGTCTGTTAATAAATTCGCCATAGTATAGTAGCGGAACTTTGCTCCTCCCCCACGGAATTCGATCGTATATTTATTAGAAACTCCTCTGTCTTTAAAGGTTTCATCAATCCAGTTCACATTAGGATAGAGATAAGGGTACATACGGGAAGCCCCTCCACTACCTACTCCATTACGGAAAGCATCGACTTCTTCCAGAGTATACCGAGCTCCCAAACCTTCATATCCACGCGCTTCATTCACTGCAGAAGCATACGTAGCTGCATCTACAAATTCCGGACGTCGAGACTGAGTGTTAATGATATGATCATACGTAAAAGTTATCTCTTTTGTTTTGTACTTACCACGCTTTGTCGTAATCAAGATCGCACCGTTCACCCCTTTGTATCCGTACAATGCCACAGCCGCGGCATCTTTCAGGATGGAAACGGATTCTACTTCTTCCGGACTCACCAAGCTCATGTCTCGTTCCAAACCGTCAACCAGCACAAGCGGTGTACTACTTGACAAGCTCTGCAAACCACGTACATAAAAGGTAGGATCTGCCATTAACCCGGTACTGGCCGCATTCTGCAAAGTAGTAAGGCCCAATCCATATCCATATAAAGAATTGGATATATTCCGGGAAGACCGCTTATTAAACTCTTCGTTATAGGTGGTAGAAACAGCTGCTGTTGATTCATGACGACTGAATGTCCGGTTAGCTCCCACATCAATAGTCTGCGCTGCATATCCCATCACAATAGTCATCGGACCATCAGTCTTTGCCACAACTGTGGTAGAGCCTTTGTCGACAGAAACGACACTCAAACGTTGTCCTTTCTCGACCGCAATCTCGAATTTACCATCTTTATCAGTTTCAACCCGGGTCTCCACTGCGCCACCTTCCACATTAACGGACGCTCCATAGACTGGGTTTCCCGATTTATCAACAACAATACCTATAATGTTGTTGTCTGTATTCTGTGCTCTGACCGGAATGCTCAAACAAACCAGTAAAGCCAGTATCAGAATCTTATTTTTTCTCATATAAATCAATATTCAATATTGTTTTAATCTATTTCGCTGTCTCACATTACCAACCCGGATTCTGAATCAATCCATATCCTTTGTTAATTTCCGTTTGCGGGAATGGAGAAAGATACCATTTGGGATCAAATCCGTATGTCCACCACCGACGGACCGGCTTGGATAACTCAAACCTTTCATATTCAAAACGAGTAGGCTGCAATGCCCCCTTGTTCTTATCTCCTTCATTCCATTTAGCATTTCCCGTTATACGATTACCGGTATCATCCAAACGATAGGCGAGCAACCCGTGCAGGCGCTTCTCGAAACGATCGGCACGCTTGTAACGGACAAGATCAAAGTAACGGCTATCTTCAAGCCCCAATTCCCGAACACGCTCGCACAGCAATTCTTCCAATAAGGCTGCTTTGTCAGAAAGTAAATTCTTATCTGTAACACACTCCGCCAAATCTTTCTTCAATCCTACGCGGGCACGTACTATATTCATTTGGTCAATAGCACCCCGGTGATCATTCTTGGCTTGAAGCAAGGCCTCTGCATAAGTTAAATAAATGTCAGATAAACGAAGATATACCCAATGCGTATACTGACGTTGGTACTCTGTTCCCAAATAATATTTCATATTTTTATAACCAGTCGCATAGTTACCTGATTCAAGTGCAGCATTTTGTCCTTCATCGTATCCTCCGACCCACAATTCATAAGGTAAACCGGACATTGTTCCTGCACTCCAGTCTAACATCTTCGGCAATCCGTTTACCATGCAATGCTCATACAGACGAGGATCACGGGTTAATACGATTTCCGACAATAGTTGTTCTCCATTTTTGAATGTTCCGGTCAGGAACATTGCATCCAACTTACCTTCTGTTTCCGTCTTTTTCCAGTCAAACGGAGTACCGTCGGCCCATGGGAACATCTCCACATATTCCTGTGTAGGCGGATATTCGGTACGACAAAGTGACGGAACAGCCCAGGAATGCCACATATAAGAACTTGAGTTGAAAGCGTCCGACATATTCGTGCGGACAGAATGCAAGACCTCCTTGCTGTTCTGACGAATATATCCCATACGATATGCCTGCCGATACTGTTCCGGTGTTTCTTCCGAAGCCTTATTCAGACTATAGCCGCCTTGACTCTCCAGCTCTTTAAAGAATGCTTCACAAGCCTTCAGACAGTTATCCCAAAGTTCCGCATGGTAGCCACCGTACCATACCAGATGCTGCTGTTCAGCCTCTGAGTTTCCTCCTGCATATCCGTTGACATCATTAAACAACGGAGAAGCGGCAAATTGCCAGATTTTGCATTTCAATGCCATCGCACCGGCCTTTGTCCAGTGTCCGGCCTTGCTAGCAAGATCGGCATCAGCATAAGCCCACACCAATCCGCCGGAATTGATAGCATCATCCAACATCTTTATCATGTAGTTAACAGTCTCCTCTACCGTAGCACGGGGGATTTCATAACCTGACTCCGTACCGGTGAATGAAGCATATAACAATGGAAGACCTCCATAATGACGGAACATATCAAAATAGCGTGCCGCAATCAGGCATTTAGCTTCTGCCACCAACTGAGTTTTTTCAGTGTTATCCATACCCGGCACTCTATCTATATTTTCCATTAGCAACCAACACCAACGCACTACTTCCCATACCATTTCCCGTGTATATGGGAAAATATTACCACGCGTGCCATAGTTGGCATTGAGAGAACCCAAATAATACTGCTGATATACAGTCGCATCACTAAAATAAAGTGACCAGCAGTCTGTTAGCGCATCCTTCTTTCCTAAATAAGGACTGGAAGAATCAGGAATATTACCGTTACTGTCCGTATTATAAGGTAATCCGTAATACTGTCTACTGTAACAGGTATTCAAAAATTGGCGCGTATATTCCGCACTATTGAACACTGTGTCAATAGTAGCATTTCCGCCCGGTGCCTTATCCAAAAAAGAGTTTCCGAATTTAATTTCGTCCACACATGAAGTGGAAACCAAACAAACCGCCGCTCCCAACATCGCACCGATGAACCATTTATTTTGTAATTTCATTGTATCTTTCCTTTATCTATTTTAGAATCCTAATTTCAAGCTCAACGTATAAGTCTTGGACAATGGATAAGAAGGTGCATTAGTAGCTCTTGCCTCCGGATCACCCCACAAATAAGGTGTAATCGTCCACAAATTATATCCTGCAAAAGCCAACTGACATGTATTCAGTCCAAGTTTCTTCATTAATGGGAAGTGAAAATTGTATGCCACCTGAAGAGTTTTCAAACGCAAGTATTTGGCATCTTTCTCATATAAAGTGGAAGTAGCATAATTATTCTTTGCATTATCAATGGTAGCTCTCGGATACTCCGAAGATTGTGACGGATTTTCCGGTGTCCATGTATGATCCAGATGGTATGCCAACAATCCTCCCTGCTCGCTATTGGAAGATGAATAAAACGGTTGACGAAATACATCCGAAATCATACGACTTACATTCCAGGCCCCTGTCCATTGAGTACTTATTTCCAGATTCTTCCAACTGAATCCTAAATTAATACCTAGCATATATTCAGGATCGTCTGTAAAGCCATAGTCATAACTTGCATCATTTGCATCAATCTTACGGTCACCATTCAAGTCAACATATACTGCATCTCCATTTTGAAGAATACTCTCGTGAGTGGGGAACGGACGATTAAATGTCTGCTCATATAGCGCAGGTGTATCCTCATCATAGAAGCGCCAGAAAACATATTGACTACGCGAACCGATACGGTGTCCCTTCTGATATTGATATAAATTATTCTGCGGTGCTTCCTTCTTTTCAAGAATCTCATTCTGATTATAAGAAAGGTTAATACCCGCCCAATAACGGAAATTATCGCCAATCTTATCGTTCCATTTTAAAGAAAGTTCCCAGCCCCAACTGTCTACACTTCCTAAATTTGAATAGGGAGTAATGAACCCTAACATTCCCGGAGCTGTACCGTCACGCAAAAGGATGTCATTACGACGTTCTTTATAATATTCAAAGGTTGTTTTCAGACGGTCATCAAGGAAGTTAATATCAACACCATAGTTCCGTTTCAGAGCTTTTTCCCATGTCACAGCAGGGTTATTCTTAGCTACCTCACGCGCACCCAGACTAACAGTACCATTATCTGTTCCGAATCCATATCCCCAGGCGTTAGTTGCTCCTCCACTTGCCGTTACACGATTTGCCAAGTCACCTAAACCGACATTATATGGATCAGCCATATACATAAACCGCGATCCTCCAATATTATCGTTACCTACCAAACCGACACTGGCACGTAATTTCAAAAAGCTAACCACCGACTTCAAAGGACGGAAAAACTTCTCTTCACTCATCACCCAACCTATAGAACCAGCCGGGAAATAAGAAAAGCGCAAATCGGACGCAAAGTTTTCCGAACCGTTATAACCCACATTAAACTCTGCCATATAGCGGCTCTTCCAATCATAAGTGACACGTCCGACTAATCCGACATATCCATGAGGAATGTCCGAATATACTTTCGGATAATACTCTTTCTGTTGATTATACAAAACTAAGGCTGTCACCGTATGATCACCAAAAGTACGATTATAATTAAAGCTGGCTTCCATATACCAATTACGTGCTTTGCCTGTAGTATACGAATACTTCACATCTGTATTCTCTCCAAACTTACGATAAGCAATACTACCGTCATCCATCAATACAGGAGTGTATGTAGCAATAGACCCACCAGAACCGACTTTATTAACTGTAAACGAGCTGTTATAAGATCCCTTCACTTTAAAAGAAAGTCCTTTAGTCAAGAAGTCCATTTTTTGATCCAGAATCACATCTACATTCAGCGAATTGTTGCTGGTCTGGCTGAATCCATTTCCATAATATCCCATACCTGTACCTCCAGTAAATGGTAATTTCAGCCCGTCCGAATAAGTCTCATCGCTCGAATTTACTAATTTTCCGTCTATGATTCCCGGACTGGAGAAAGGAGTAGCATAATACATATTTTTAATCAATCCGGAAGATCCCTGACTCGTACGCGGCTGGTCTGAGTTATTCACATTACCACTAATATTGAATGACAAAGTAGTCGTTTTAGTGACATCCATATCCAAGTTTGTACGATAGTTAAACCGACGGTACTGATAGCTTAAATTATAAGGAAGATCAAACTCACTAAAAAGTCCTCCTTGCGTATAAGCACCTGCAGAGATGAAATAACGTACTTTATCTGTTCCTCCCGAGATGTTCAGATTATGCTGGCTCTGAAGCGTAGAGCTTTTCATAATATAGTCAGCCCATTGTATATTTGGGAAACGAATAGGATCGGAACCATCTGCAAATTTTTGAATCACGCCATCACTAAATAAGGCAGATTTGCCATCACCGGACATCATTTGATTATGAAAACGGGCATAGTCATAGGAACTTGCCTGTTCTACCATTTTTGTAGGCATCAATACAGAAGCAGAAGTAGTAAACGAAATTTTCGCCTTTCCTTCCTTTCCTCGTTTAGTTGTAATCAAAATGACCCCATTTGCTCCACGAATACCAAATACGGCTGTTGCCGAAGCATCTTTCAAGATAGAAATGGATTCAATTTCATTCGGGTCGATATCACTCATACTTTCACGATCCACACCGTCTACCTGAATTAACGGTGAAGAATTTTCCCAAGTAGCTTTACCACGAATAAAAATTTCAGCGGCATCCGCTCCCGGCTCACCGGAATATTGTACGGTAGTCAAACCTGTCATCTGCCCTCCTAATACATTGGAAACCGAACCTACAGATACACGGGTCAATTCTTCTCCCTTCACACTAGCGATAGCTCCTGTCATGGTCACTTTCTTCTGCGTACCATAAGCTACGATTTCCACCTCTTCAAGTGCTGTCACATCCTCTACCAGAATGACTTTCATGTCATTTTTCGCTACTACTTTTTTATCGGTATAACCTATAAAAGATACTTTCAATTTCGCACCGGGACGTACATTTATTCTAAATACACCGTCAATATCGGTAATTGTACCATTAGATGTTCCTTCCGCAAGTACACTTGCTCCAATTATCGGTTCGCCTTGGCTATCTACTACTGTTCCTTTTATAGTACTTTGCTGCTGTACAACTTCGATGGCTGCCGAAGCTGTTTGCAATCCCCATGCAGGTGCAAAAGTTGCTATAGTGAAAAACAGAGCGACAGGTAAGGTTGTCCCCTTTATAAAGTTTTTCTTATTCATATATGTATATGTTCATGATATAAGTATAATTTTAACGGACTTTATATACCGTCATTATTTTAGAATGCAAGCATCATACGGAAATAACCGGCACGCGAATCACGTTCACAAATTATGTGATATCTTCCACCAGCCATACCGTGTGTCCATTGGTTGGCTGGAGAACGCTGTGTGCTACTCCAATAGTGTCCACTGTTAGTTCCTGACTCGACAGAGGTCATCTCATCACCATTTACATTCTTGAGACAACGGTTAATAACACTCAAATTCTTAGCGACTGTATCCCAGCACATTATAGAGGGCAAATACCAAGGAGTCACATTTGCCGGAATAGCTTCCGCTTCACGATAAGCCTTGATATACGCATAAGCATGGTCGCAAGTAGAAGGACTACCCATACCTTCGTAACACATAGTAAGTAACTGTGTATTATTGTATCCCATTAGTGCTGGGAAAACCAATGAAGCATCATTCTTGTTAACATCCTTCTCTGTGTTACAACCTACAAACTTGTTTGCCCAATTCTCATCTGAAGTAAACCAGTCTGAATAATAACCGGACTTACTTGAATGGAACATTTTCAAAGCAACATCATTTTGTTCACTATCTTTTACCACAGAATTCTTAATAGATAGCACTATACCGTGCGTACATGCAGGGAAATCGCGACGCAAAGCATCAACTTCTGCTGAATAGAGTTCAGTATGTGTTACACTGGGTTGTGAATTTCCTACATAACATACAATACCAATCACATTCTCCGGCACCGTTTCCGCATCTACTGAAACTATTTTTCCATCTGCACAAAAATAGTCTCCTACCTGCAAAGTATGGTTGATTTTACTTTTATCTTCGATGGTATACATTTTCGCCGTTCCTCCTTCCAGCGTACCTTTAGCTTCATATTCCATCTCACTTACTCCAGAATAAGTACCCTTAATTGAGAATTCCTTCTTCGGATTAACCAAGAAACGGTATGTATCCGTACTTTCCTGATAATAAGGAGTTGCTTGAGTATTGTTCACTGTAAACGAACCGGCTGTTAATGGTAACAAATAATCATCTATACCGCCATTTGTAAAGCTATAGGTCAAATTAGGCATCTTCACTACCGCAAGAGCCATCCGATGTTGCATAGTAAAAGCGATCTGTCCTTTCAAACGATCCCCCTGAACACTACCCGTACTCGTCATCAAATCATATTGTGTATAATTTCCTTCATTTTGTTCACTGCCTATTTTCCAATTGTTGACGTATGTTTCAAAAGGATCCACCTTCGTCGGATCAAAAGTCACATTCGCATTATACGGATAGTATGCATAAAAAGTCATCCGCTGAAATTGTGAACCTTTGTATTCAATAGGATCCCCTCCATCAGTCAATTCCCAATAGCCATCTGTCAGTGTGAATTTCCGATTCTTGATATCCTCTACCACCGTTTCTCCTCTTACCGCAAATATACCGATAGCATCTCCGTTAGAAAATCGGGTAGTATATCCATTCTCTGTAGCACGTGTCTTACCACTTTCGTCCATAAATCCTTCATCAGACACACTAATCTGAAATCCCTGCAAAGAATCCGGTGTTTCTCCGGTGAGTTCTTCATTTTGCGAGCAAGACGCAACTATGGCTGCGCCAGCCAGAAAAAGCATTGATATATAATTATATATTTTCATAAATCTCATGTTTATATTTTTAGCATTTTTATCTATATTAGATTGGTAAACAGATCACTTCACAACAGGCTGTGGAGTTACGGTTTCTTCTGTAATATTCCAACTAGGATTAGTTATCTCTGTTCCAGTTTCAGCTATACTCGGGTCGGATGTTATAGGATCGTGGTTTTCATCCTCCCATCCTATTATTTGCGTTTGTTCTGTAATTGTCAACACATAATTATTGTCCTCGTATTTATTTGTCTTGATGATGTAATTATAAGAAAATCCTGATTTCAATTCTGTCAAGTTAGCAAACTCGGCTTCATAAAGATAACCGTTCATTCTAGCTTGGATAGTTACTTTGCCTTGCACCTTCTGTGGCAGTAAAATAGCTTGTACTGTATAATTATCCTGCTCTCCTATTTTATCCCAATAAATATCATCTTTATCCGTAACAGGGTCTTCACTGACTGTTGTCTCCCCTGTTTTAGGATTAAATGTACCATTATTCTTAAGCCCAATAAGATAACAAGTTATATCTGCCAAGTCCACACCTTCGCCAGCTTGAAACTCCAATCTAATACGACTCATCACATGATTGAATGCTAATGTCACGTTCGGGGTTTGTGATGTAGCCTTCCCTTTAGCAAAAAGAAAATCTATCTTCGCACGTTCTTCTGCTGTAGCTTGATTGTCACTGGCTGTAGTCACTTCCAATACAGGTTGTTCTTCACCTGATGTACCAGAAAATGGAGCGTATGCCACTACATCATACTCTCCGGAACCTAATACCCAAATCTCTTCTGCATTTCCTCCTTTTGCTGCAAAAAGACCATTGCCCTTGTATTTGTAATGAATATTCACTTGTTCCGTACCACAAGTGATTCCTACCGAGTCTTCTGCCTCCCAGTTTGTTTCCGTAGCTCTTGTAACAAGATTGCTAGCCTCATGATTGTTTATTACTGCACTAAAAGAAACTTTCGCTCCCGTATCACCGGTAAACTGAATATCAGTTTCTTTAATATCGTTGCTACATCCTGCTAAAAGTAGTAAGGCAACAGCAGTTGTGACATAGTTTTTTTTCATACCATGTTTTTTAAAGTTAAACATATTTTTGTTGATTAGTAAAATCGTCGTAAAGTAAAAAAGACAATGGCTGCATTCTTTTCCAACCAGCAATTGAAATAAATGAAGCATTTTTTTTGTTGTTTCCCATATCTATTAGGTGCATCTGTTAAGTTAAACAAAAGTTAGATTCTCTTTTTAAAAGTAATTTTTCACACTCTACCTGTGAAAAAGTGTTGCAAACATAACGACTTAATCAAGATATAGCAATGCAGAATCGTACAAATGCATGGAAAATACCGTCTTTTGCACGATATTCCATGCTGTAGGAGCGATTTTCGATTAGTACCTAATGACTATGAACCTTTTTGTTTCTATTTTATTGTATGGAAAATAGTAATTTATAAACCTAAAAATGATATGGCGAATTTTTCAATTGTAGTTGTTCCAACTAAAAAATTATCAAATGGCAGACATCGAATAAGGATAGCCGTAGCACATCATTCTCAAACCAGATATATATCTACCCAATTTACTTTGGATTCTGCCAATCAACTAAAAAATGGTCGAGTAGTAAGGCATGAGAATGCAGCGAATATGAATGCCTGTCTTCGGAAACTAATCAATGAGTATGAAGAAATTGTTACATCGATCAGCTATTTACCAGCAATTTCATGTACCGAACTTATACGTATAATTACTTATGAACAAAAGAAAAAAGGTATAACCTTTCAAGCTGTTGCAAAAGAATACATGAATTTCATGAAAGGAGAAGAGCGGGAGAAATCTTATAAACTTTATAAGATAGCTTCCGAAAGATTAGTCAAATATATGAAAGGGGATTTTCCTTTAATTCAATTGACACCTATACATATCCAAGAATTTGCCAAAGTTCTTCACGAGGAGAATCTGGCAGATACAACTATCAGAATATATCTGACTTTGATAAAGGTGATATTAAATTATGCCGGTAAGATGAATTATGTATCTTACTCCATTCATCCTTTTGTCCTCTTTAAGATGCCGGCAAGTAATGTGCGGGAACTTGATTTGTCAATAGATGAACTGAAGAGAATACGTGATGTCCGGCTTTTAAAGCCTTCTTTATCCATGGTGAGAGATATTTTTATGCTTACCTATTATTTAGGTGGTATCAACCTGAGAGATTTATTAGTATATGATTTTAAAAATAAGAACGATATGCGTTATGTGCGTCACAAAACACGTAATAGCAAGAAGGGAGAAAATGAAATTGTATTTACTTTGCAGCCTGAAGCAAAAGTGCTCATAGATAAATATATGTCGAGAAATGGGCATTTGCAGTTTGGTAAATATTCATCTTATAAACAAATATATAGTTTAGTCTTCCGACATATAAATAAGGTAACAGAACTTTCGGGGGTAAAGAAAAAGGTTACTTACTATTCCGCCCGAAAGACATTTGCACAACACGGATATGATTTAGGCATTCAAATTGAAAAAATAGAATACTGTATCGGACACAGTATGAAAAATAACCGTCCTATCTTTAATTATATTAAGATTATGCAAGAACATGCCGATAAGGTGTTCCGTGCCGTACTTGACCAATTGCTATAGTATAGATAGTTTTTCACTGCTATTTTTAGTTCCTTCTTTTGCTAATCGATTTCATTCCGATCGCTATCATTTTTTCGTTCCACTATAGTTATCCGCAAAGTACACTATAGTTACCCTTGCGGATAACTATAGTCAAACGCAAAGATAACTATAGTGGAACGAAAAAAGATGTACTGTACTGGATTTAGTTGACAACTTCACTTGTTATACCTAAGTTAGTTTACTCAATATTTTTTAAAACCTAAATAAGTTTACTTGTCCCTTTGTAATTCCTGTATAAGTTGTCATTTTAGATATGTTGCAAAATTATGTATCTTCTCTTATAAGTGCAAGACTTCGGGCTGTAAACTTTCATTAAACAACAAAAACTCTTCGCTCGGGGATCGCCCTAGCGGCAACCTTAGATTTGCAGCATCAAAATATTTATCTTTGAATTGATATTGAAAGGAAAGCAAAAGGAAAACCATCAGCGGCAATAGAAGTCAAGTCTAAGTCCCTATTCGGTCCTTTTGCTCCTTCCTTGAACTCAAACCCATATAAGAATTTCAGTAAACCTGTTTAAGGTTATTAGGTCAAGTTCAGGTCCTTTCTTTTTTGTTTAATGTTCAAAAACAAAAGTATGAAAGTTTTTTATTTAGGAGTTGATGTGAGTAAGAAAAAATTGGATTTATGTTTAAGGAGTAACGGTAAGGACATCCTTTATGATGTTATTCCTAATGATCTATCCTCTATTAAATCTTGGTTAACAAGAACGTTTGAGAAATTTTTCCTCTCTGAGGACAGTTTGGTTGTCTGTGCGGAACATACAGGGCAATATACCTATCCTTTGGTCTGTGCAACAAAAAGTATAGGAGTCTACTTATGTTTGGAAGATGCAGCTAAAATAAAATATTGTCATGGAATACCTCGTGGCAAAAATGATAAAATAGATGCCTGCCGAATAGCAATGTATGCAGAAAGATATAATGATTGCCTACAACCGTATACCGCATCAGAGCTTATAATACAAAAACTCAAAAACTTATCAACAGAACGCAGTATGCTTGTTGCAGATAGGGCTAAAT